>Ga0209416_1001603_pt1 | contig 14912 bp, 10 predicted proteins | sample RifGroF1_FD_184001 | JGI IMG/M metagenome (GOLD analysis project Ga0209416, IMG submission 184001) | Groundwater microbial communities from Rifle, Colorado, USA - Groundwater F1 (SPAdes) (version 2) | ecosystem: Environmental > Aquatic > Deep subsurface > Groundwater | place: Rifle, Colorado...
GTATATATCTACCTCTTTAGCATCTTACTGGTATTTCATAGATACCTCCAAATTTTTGATGATCTCACCATATCCAACAGAGCTGCTTTACTACTCTCTCGACTCTTTCCAATTAGGATTTAAGGATTTTAATGGTTACCAGATATTTACATTCGACAAAGAAGATGAAGATCATACTGTAAAGATTGGCTCAAAGAACATAAACAGTGTAAAAAGCAATTTCTTCTGGCTATCAGATTCTGCTTATATATATTTCAAAGAGGATAATAGCATTTATATAGCCGACAAAGATGGTGATAACAAATATTCATTAGCTGAATCAGCAAATATCCTAGATTATGTAATAAACAGTGCCAGAGAGATACTCTACACCTTCGAAAAAGATAGCAATGGAAAGCTTACCATTGTAGAAAACAAATTTCACTAAGATACGCATCCGGCCGGAATCGAACCGACAACCTACGCGTTAGGAGTGCGTTGCTCTGTCCTTTTGAGCTACGGATGCATGTATAAATATACCACATTTCCCAAAGCAATTTAATTGGCTATAGGATAAGAGATATTGTCATTTAATGATATAATTAAGGTTGCTATGGAACAAGACTATATAAAAATTAAAGGAGCGAGAGAGAACAACCTTAAGAATATATCAGTAGATATACCCAAAAACAAGCTTGTGGTATTTACTGGTGTCTCTGGAAGTGGTAAATCTACCCTTGCTTTTGACACTCTCTACGCTGAGGGCCAACGAAGATATGTGGAATCACTCTCTTCTTATGCTAGACAGTTCTTAGGAGTTATGAAGAAGCCAGATGTAGATTCAATCACAGGACTCTCCCCTGCTATATCCATAGACCAGAAAACAACAGGAACAAATCCAAGATCTACGGTTGGAACCATAACCGAGATATACAATCACCTGCGATTACTCTATGGGCATATAGGACAACCTCACTGTCCAAAGTGTGGCACACCTGTTCAGTCTCAAACCATTCAACAAATAACAAATAAAGTGATCAGGGAGATGGTAGACACCTCCGATGTTACACAGATTGTTTCACCCATCATAAAGAACAGGAAAGGTGAATTTAGTGCTCTTTTTAACAAACTCCTCACAAAAGGATTCCTTCGAGTCATAATTGATGGAAATACATACCTTCTTGACGACATAGAGAACATAAAATTGGATGAAAACAAAAAACATACCATAGATTTGGTCATAGACAGGATAGATTCCACCAATTTAGACAAAAAAAGACTAACAGATGCCATAGAGCTGGCAATTACTCAATCAGATGGTGAAATAAAAGTCTTAATCAAAGATAAAGAGCTGTTCTTCTCAGAAAATAACACTTGTCCGAATTGTGAGATATCATATCCAAAGATAACCCCTGCTTCCTTTTCCTTCAACGCACCAGAAGGAGCCTGCCCAAAGTGTATGGGACTCGGTGTATTGAAAGAAATAGACCCCAAATTGATATACAATCCTGCCCTAACAATACTAGAGGGTGGCATATTCCCCTGGGGAAACAGAACCAGCAAGGATTCCTGGACATTAAGAATACTCAAGGCTGTCGCTGTACAGCACAATTTTAACCTCACGACACCAATCAGCGAATATCCAAAGGAAATCTTTGATTTAATTTTCTATGGGAATGGGGCAAAAGAGGCATATACCATAGAATATACAAACAGATTTGGCAGAACACGACTCTACGAAGCAGAATACGAGGGTGTAATACCGGAATTAGAGAGAAGGTATAAAGAAACCTCCTCCGACTATGCTCGTTTCGAGACTGAGAAATACATGAGAGAGAATATATGTCCAGTTTGTGAAGGAAAGAGGCTTAAACCCTACTCCTTAGCAGTTACAATTGACAGTAAAAACATAGATGAAATAACAAAGATTCCTACAAAAGATGTCCTTACATTCTTCAGAAATTTAGAGCTTAAGGGCAACAAAAAGAAGATAGCAGAACCTATCATTAAAGAGATAAATCAGCGGTTAAACTTCTTAGAAAATGTTGGATTAAACTACCTCTCACTCTCTAGAAAAGCAAACACACTATCTGGTGGAGAATCACAGAGAATAAGATTAGCCTCTCAAATAGGTACAGGCCTATCAGGAGTACTCTATGTACTAGATGAGCCCTCTATTGGTTTACATCAAAGGGATATCTCCAAGCTCATAACTTCACTTAAAGATCTTCGAGATGGAGGTAACAGTATCATTGTAGTAGAACATGACGAAGAGATGACAAAGAGCGCGGATTGGATCCTAGATATAGGTCCTCTCGCAGGCAAGCACGGTGGCGAGGTAGTTGCCAAGGGCACTTTAGACGATATTAAGCACAGCAACTCGTTGACTGCGAAGTATCTTAACAAAGCCCTCTCTGTAGGGAAAGACATAGGCGCTTCCGAACTTACCCATGCAGACAAAGAAATAATTGTTAAGGGAATAAAAACTCATAATCTAAAAGACGTAGATCTAACAATCCCCTTAAACCAACTAATTTGCATAACTGGGGTTTCTGGCAGTGGCAAGTCCTCTCTGATAGCGGACACCCTTTATCCAGTACTAGCAAACAGAATCTCAAGGTCTAAGCTTCAAGAGGGATTATACGACTCAATTGAGGGCTTAGAACATATTAATCAGGTAATTAATATCGACCAATCCCCCATTGGCAGAACTCCGAGATCAAACCCCGCTACTTACACAGGAGTATTCACCCAAATCAGAGAACTTTTCTCCCAAACCAACGAGGCAAAGGCTCGAGGATACAAAGCGGGGAGATTTAGTTTCAATGCAAAAGGAGGAAGATGTGAGAAATGCCGTGGTGACGGCGTTTTAAAGATAGAGATGCAATTTCTCCCAGATATGTACATAACTTGTGACGAATGTAACGGTAGTAGATACAACGATGAGGCACTCCAGATAGACTTCAAGGGCAAAAATATTTCAGATGTCTTGAATATGACAGTTGAGGATGCTCTGGAATTTTTCAAAAATATTCCATCCATATACAGGAAGCTCTTCGTACTTAACGAGGTCGGCCTCGGATATATTGAACTCGGGCAATCGGCGCTCACTCTTTCGGGTGGAGAATCGCAGAGGGTAAAGCTTTCCAAGGAGCTTTCCAAGATGTCTCGAGGTCATACTTTGTACATCCTTGACGAGCCTACTACAGGGTTACATTACTACGATGTAGACAAACTTCTTGTAATTCTTCGTAATCTGGTAAAGAAGGGCCATACAGTAATCACTGTTGAGCATAATATGGATATCATCCGACACTCAGACTGGATAATTGATCTCGGACCAGATGGTGGAGACCTGGGAGGAGAGATAATTGCCCAGGGACAGGTGGAAGATATCATAAAAAACAAGAGGAGTTGGACTGGGAAATATCTCAAAAACTACATTAGTGAAACTTAGAGACCTTTAGGAGACACCACTACGGCTTGGCAGTCAGTTTGACATGGGTGTAAAAAATAACCCCATTTGTTTCATTACTTTTGCTAGAAAGATTTTTACTTGTAAAAATCGATCTCTGATTGAAACTACAAACTGGCTCAAGTTCAGTTATTTTTAACAGAATTAGCATTTTGGACTTTGAGAATTTCCATATGTTCCACCAAGTACAATCTAAAAAACATCTGTTTCTCGGGAGTCTTTCTTTTACGAAAGAAATCTTTTTTAGAAGGCTTACTCTCTCTTGAGCCATGCATTTGATGATCACCATGGTTTCACTCTTATTTACTCCTCACACCTACTGCTTCCACGTAAAGGAAAGAACGGAAACCTTCTATCAACAACAAATCTCCCGTTTTTTATAATCTTGCAGCCCTACTCTATGGGTTTTAGATACTAATTAAACAATCTTTCCTTCAAATCCCCAATGCTGTCCTGCTTTGGCAAGTGCAGAATCTGGATTTTGTACAATCCAGTCATGAATATTTCCTCTACCAAGAGCAATATCTTTCGCTTGTACTACAGCCTCAACACCAGCTTCAATACCCCACGGATGACCTAAAACTCCTCCACCACACTGTATTATGATATCTTCTCCAAGCTGCTTAATAGATTCTCCAATTGTACCTGGATGAAGACCACCAGAAGCAACATGCCATACTGGCTTCATTCCGAACCAATTCTGACCCAGCGTCATAGAACTCTCTGGCGTAACATCTAATTGAAGTGCATCTCTTATTAGCTTAGGCTCTCCGTAGTTCTCCATCTTAGTTTTTGGAGCACCACCATGTATGGAATCTACTCCAAGAAGACGCATTAACTTAGCAATTACTACCATGGACATAGAGAAATCTGCGATAAAGCCCTTGTCATACACACCTCTTCCAGAATCCCTGTCAAACAGACCATGCATAGCCCTATGTGCATGTATTGCCAGTCCTGGATTCTTTAACCTCATTGTATGTACCGCTGTGAATCCAGTAACTACAACATCTAACATCATCCATCTCCCACCCTGTGCCTTTATACGATCAGTTCTCTCAATCATAGTGTCAAAGTTCGAATGAGTTACATTGCATAGATAGAATTTCTTTTTCCCAGACTTCTTTTCAATATCTCTCTGTACTTCCAAAACCCTATCACATCTCTCTTCGAATTTGTTAAAAAACAAGCTTGTTAAATTCTCATCGTCCTTAATACCATGATAATCACCATTTGCAGCAGTAAACAGAATCTTTGCCAATTCTGCCTGTTCCTTTGCTGTTCTTCCTACTTTTGGCTTAGGTACGGTACAAAGAAGAGGCCCCTCCTCCAACTGCATCTGCTCTCTTACTCCACTAATACCAAACTGTGGACCAGGAAATGATTGTACAATCGCTTTAGGAAATCTAATATCCAAGCACCTAAAAGCTTTAAGCATCTTCATCCCATCAATATTTCCCACTACACCAGCTAATAGTCCAGACATATTTCCAAGTTCAAAAAGTTCTTTCTTGTACGCTATTTTAAATGTCTTTGTCTTTGGTTCAAGATCAAAAGCGATTGCCTTCATCTTGTCTGCCATCTTTACACCAGAATTTTTACCAGAATATACACCTGTCCATGTACCGGTAGAACTTTCAGCAGCACATGCTGCTGCTACGTCTTCAAACTTGTCCATCTCGATACCATCGGCAAGTTCAATATCTAAATACGAAATAATGTAGTCCTCTTCAGGATTCTTTGGCTTCCAACCCTTAGGTGCTACATACGACGAATGATCTGAGCTAAACATTGGCAGTAATGTTAAGGTTATATATCTACATATTAAAGCAAAGCTCTCCTTTTGTAAAATACCTATCTAGGATATAATGCGGTATGTTTAAAAAATTCATAACTAAATACAACCTCCCCTCTTTTAGATTAAAGCAGTTGCAAGAGCAGTACTTTCAACACAACATCTCTTCTTGGGACGAGTTAACTACATGGTCTAAAGACATGAGGGAGACATTAAAAAAGGAAGTCCCCTTCTCTAAGCTATCCAATCTACAAGAATTTAGTTCAAGCGATGGTAGAACTATTAAATTACTGTCATACACCAATGATGGATACCCAGTAGAAACAGTTTTAATGAGGAACAAGGAGAGAATAACCATCTGCATAAGCAGTATGAGTGGTTGTCCTGTTGGTTGTAAATTCTGTGCAACGGGAAGGATGAAGAACAACAGAATCCTTGATGAGCAAGAGATAATTGACCAGGTTATGCATTTTAAGAGAAAATTAGCAAAGAAAAACGAGAGTGTTACGAATATCGTTTTTATGGGTATGGGAGAGCCTTTGTTGAACTTAAGCAATGTTCTTAATGCCATCAAGATACTTACAGATCCCGAGTTAATTGGGCTTGGCAGAAGAAGGATTACCCTTTCTACAGTAGGATATATAGAACCATTGAAAGAATTTTTCAAGGCAAATACTGGTGTTAAACTAGCAATTAGTCTACATGCACCAACCCAGAAGCTAAGAGAGTTCCTAATGCCAAAGGTAGCTAAAGAGAACAGGTTAGATGATTTGATGAAAACATTAATAGATTACCAGAAGAAGAAGGGTAAGAAGGTTACATACGAGTATATCTTAATAAAGGATGTAAATGATTCAGTAGAGCATGCTAAGGAGTTAGCAAAGTTGCTTAAGAACCAGATTTGTTTAGTAAATTTGATTAATTTTAATAAATCGGACAATATTCCTTTTGAAGCTACAACTAAGAGAAATGTAGAACAATTCCAAACAATATTAAACTCAAGAGGTATTAACAATACACTAAGATACTCTCACGGTAATGATATTCTTGCTGCTTGTGGACAGTTGGCCTCTACCGCTTAAATCTGAGGACCTCTTTCTTCGCAAAGTTCACTATATATTTGATAAACTCTTCATCTAAAATCACGCTTTGCATCTCTGCTTTCTGGCAAGCAGTCTCCACGTATAGATTCAAACCACTGATATAACTTTTGGAAATATCTACCACTCCATCTGAAGGAAAAACTTTCTTGAGCTTCAAAATATCTGATTTAATCATTTTCTTATAAAGTACTTTTGCATCATGCGCTCTTATTCTTTCCTGTTCATTTATCAATTGCCAGCCAAGATATTTTTCGCTAAGTATCAGTAATAAAGAATTTGTTAAACTTTGCCATCTACGATAGATGTCAAAATCCCCTCTAAACAGGCATTTTGTTGTTCTTGGAATCCCAAAAAGGACATTAAATAAATCATATTCTACGTTTTTTTTAATTGCATAGACTTCGCAATCTCTATCCAATCCTTCAGCATTATCATTTTGGAAAACAGTAGATATAGGACTAAAAGATACCCCAAATCCCTCTCTCTCAACACTTATATCTATCTTCTGATATGGAGAATAGTCACTCAGCATAATCATCTCTGCAAAACAATTTTTATCCGAAGCTAAAAGAAAAGTCTTTCTAACCCTAGAAATACTTTGCTCGATCACGTTATGAAGTTTTTGTTGTGTCGCATAGGGATCTTTGGAAATGATCTTAATGTCAACATCAGAGTATTCATCAGACACACCGTCAACAAGTCTACCAAACACCTGCACTTTCCATATTTCTGGTTCTTTAGAGAAAGCCTCAACTAGTTTGTCACATAAGATCTGCGCTTTTGATTCCATGCTTACAATCTTTAACTAAAAATACATCGGGGTGACTCGACTTGAACGAGCGACCTCTACGTCCCGAACGTAGCGCTCTAGCCATCTGAGCTACACCCCGTTATTTTACTTCCTTTTTGTTTTCTTTCTTGAAATCAGCATACTGTTTTACAAGCCCTGCAAACAATACTACTGAATCATCTATCGTTCCCAACAAAGGTATAGCATCAGCTACTAAATCTACAGGAAGTATCAAATAAAGCAGAGCAATAACAATTGCCCATTTCTTCTTTAAAAATTCTCCTAACATATTCTTAATACATAAACTTAACTACATCTGCTCCACAACCTCTATACCTAAGAGATTTAAACCCTCTTTCATTGTAATCATGGTAGCCTCTACTACACTTAACAGGAAGATCTTGTCATCATCCTGCGCATCAAGTACTCGAACATTCTGGTAGAAGTTATTAAATTTCTGTCCTAAATCGAACAGATATTGGCAAAGTATTGATGGAGAATAGTTCATGCCAGAGTTAAGCACAACGCCTCCGTACTTGCCAATGTGCCCAAGTAGTTCTTTTGTATAAGGGTTTGCTAAACAGCTACCGATACACAGGCTTCCCAAATCCTTACAACCGGACTCCTTCAGTATTGAATTTCCTCTTGCGTAAACATAGAGAAGATATGGACCAGTATCGCCATCGAAACTAATACTCTTTTCAAAATCAAATACAACATCCTTGCCTACCCCTACTTTAAGAAAAGCGTACTTTATAGCGGCTTGAGAGATCTTTTCAGCAGTCTCATCCTTCTCACCCTTACCATTCTCCTCCATTACAGCCAGAACTCTCTTTCTTGTCTCATCTAATAGCCACTGTGCCTCTATGATCTTCCCTTTTCTACTGGACATTTTCTCTGCGCCAGGCAGTTTAACCATACCATGAGATATATGCCTTGTCTTTCCTGAGAGATCCTTTCTAACCTTGCCTAAAGCGTCAAGCAATACCTTGAAATACCCTGCTTGTTCATTACCAGTAATGATTATTGACTCATCGTAATCTACTAGTTCATCTTTCTTTATTGCCAAACCCAAATCTTTTGCCTCATATGTCGGAATACCGTATTTATTTACAAAAACCCTTGTATGCAAACCCTTCTCCTTGTCTCCTTCGTATATAATCGCACCATCATCTTTCTTAAACACACTTCCGACATTATCTAGAACTACCTTCAAACCACTCTCCCCAACTTCACTTTCAAAAAAGTAGTAGTCAAAAGAGGTACCTACTCGGTCATATATCGTTTCGAAGTAATCCAAACACCATAATCTACCCTTCTGGTATATATCTTTTAGATCAATCCCCTCGTACTGTGGAGCTTCTTTCTTCTCTAATTGGGATACAAACATTGAGAAGATGTAGTAATTGATAGCATCCACCTCTTTAATTACACTCTCGTCCTGTTCGTCATCGTAGTACTCAAAACCTAACATATATGCATCTCCTAAGTACTTTACCCTATCCACTAAACTCTTTTTTTCAATATCTTCAAACGATATTCCCTCCTCACTCATTTTTTTAATAATTCCCCACAAAGTCTTGGCAACATGGAGACCTACATCCCCTTGGTAGTTAGCCTTCTTAACTGTGGCACCTAGGGCCTCTGAAAGCCTTGCGAAGGATTCTCCGACTATGTTGGTATATAGATGACCAATATGTAGTATTTTGAATGGATTTGCGTCTGTGTACTCGATAACAATCTTCTTATCCTCTTTGCCACCAATCTTAGAAAATTCCCCACTCTTTACCTTGCTTAACTCCTTAAGTAAATGCTGACTTGATACAAAGAAATTGATAAATCCAGGCTTTACCGCCTCTACTTTCTCAATATCCCCATTCTCGGAGATCCTAGAAACAATATCGTTTGCAATATCTAAAGGATTTTTCTTAAGAGCAGAAGAAAGTCTCATTGCTATATTGCTTGAAAAATCACCATTTCCTTCAATCCTTGGCTCTTCAACCTCTATCACATCATACTCAACACCCATCTCTTTAAGAGAGCTGGCAATCATCTCCTCTATTTTCTTTTTAATATCCATATATTTATTCTAACATAATGCGCACTCGGAGGGATTCGAACCCCCAACCGTCGGTTCCGAAGACCGATGCTCTATCCAGTTGAGCCACGAGTGCATTTCAAATATACGTACCTCCGCAAGCCAATGCTCTATCCAGTTGAGCTACAGGTACACAAAGAGCTAAAGATATCTTAATTCTATCACAATTATTACAATTCAAATACAATATTGCCTTGCTCATATGTTATTAAATATTGCACATTCAGCTTTTCGAACATTTCAACTGTTTCATTGTGGGGATGGCCAAATTTGTTCCCTTCACCAACGGAACAGATGGCAATCTCTGGTTTGACAGAATTGAGAAACATCTCCGAAGATGCTGTCCTTGAGCAGTGGTGTCCTGCCTTGAGTATATCTACATCAACGATATCCCCAGAAATCTTCTCCTCAACCTCCTTCTCTGCGTCTCCAGTCAGAAGGAATCGTTTTCCATTAACTTCTACATCCAAAATAACAGATTCATTGTTAATATTTTTCTCACACTTAGCCTCTACAGGATACACTACAGATACAGATATATCCCCATACAGTAGCTTGGTCGAAGAATCAACTTTAGTTAGTTTATCAGCGTACTTTTCGGTTAGAAAGACATACGAAGTAGTATCCGTACATGACGGGGAATACCATATACTATTTACATTATAATTCTCCAGAACCATTAGCAACCCCTTCAGATGATCGTCATGAGCATGCGTGAGCACGACAACCTCAATTGTCCTGTCATATGTCGGCATATATTTCGGAAGTTCGTACAACACTGCATCGTCTAGTCCTCCATCTACTAGGATTTGAAACCCCTCCTGCTGTATTAGGGTTGCATCCCCCTGCCCTATATCAAGAAACACAACTACAGGCCCATGGCTATTCCCTCTACTCTGCACAAAAGTCGCAATTACGACAAACAAAATCACCAGCCAATTTTTAAGAAAAAACCTTAAGATAGTAGTTAGAATTTTCATCTCCTACAGGATAGTAATATATACAAAATATTAGAATAATTACCATCAAAAATATCGATATCCACCTACCATCAGCTAAATCCCAATACCCAAAATCACTCTTCCCAATTAGCTGCACCACTATCTCAACATATTTAAGCTGAAGGTCTACAACCAACATTAAGAAATTGCTGGATAAAACAAGTCCTAGCACTCCAAACAACATAGTTGATTCAATAACAGGCAATATTAAGGTATTGGCCAAAACAGCCCACATAGAGAAGGTCTGGAATGTAGATATTGAGATTGGGAGAGTAGCAATTGTACAACTGATAGTAGTTAATACAGTATTAACAAAGAAACCGTCTTTGGAAGTTATCTTTAGCATATTCGTGATGGATGGAAGAAGATATATAAGACCACCTGTAGCACAGCAAGATAATTGAAATCCCACATCAAAAACAATCTTTGGATTAAATAGTACAAAAATAAAAATACAGAGAAAAAAGATCGTATGGATTTCCCCTCTCCGGCCAAAAAGCAGACCAATTAAAGATACACTTGCCATTATACAGGCTCTAACTATCGATGCGGACACACCGGAAAGTAGGCAGAAACACCAAATTAAGACTACAGATATTACAATTCTCACATTCTTCGGCAGAAACCTCAAAGATGAATTCAGCACTATGAGCAGAATAGTTACATTGTATCCAGAAGCAGCAACTATGTGACTTATACCTGCAATACGAACATAGGAATCGAAGGTTTTGCTAAAAAGCCTGTTCTCACCCATTAATATGCCCACAAACAAGGAGGACTGTGGCTCATTCAGATATTTCTCCACTTTTTCTATAATTTTTTGTTTCAAATCGACAAGAGATCTTCGCAAAATATAACTACTCTTAAAATCCTCACACTCGACTTTGGGGTACTCCATTAAAAAATAAATATTTTTGTTTTTCAGAAATTTTTTGTAATCAAAATTTTCGGAATTTTTTGGTTCGACTAAATTGCCAGAAAATTTACACTCATCCCCTACTTGAAATTTTTCAAATCTTTCAACTTTGACTAAAATATCTCCGGAAATATCACTATCCCGTAGAGGGTGCACTGTAAGGTTCTGGTAACTGTGCTTTTGGGCTGGTTCAGAAAGAACATAACCCTCAAATTCTGTGTAACTCGAAGTGAAACTCGTTGCTGAATTTGAAACAATTTTTTCCTTGCCTACAATAACGCTGGATCGCACCAAGCTAAAAGTGGCTATAGATAAGACAAGAAGAAATATACTCATACCTACCCTCCTCCTCTCTCTAAGGTCCCTAATATCCCTACCCATAAAATTGTTGTCTTTCTCTCTTTTGGCTATGCAAGCATACATCACAAGGCATAGGAGTATAGACGCAACCGCGTAGAACAATCCGATAGTTAGCACGCTCGTACTGTTTCTCAGAAGGGCTATCCCAACTGAAATAAAAATGATGTGTAAAACGGAGACCAAGATGATTTTGTAATCCCAAACATAAACAACCAAACTTACAAACCTCTGAGCAAAAACTTTGGGAGAGTGAAACATACTAAACACATATTTTGTCCTTAAATTTGTCCAGTGTAGCCTGTCCAATTCCGCTTACATTTAGAAGATCGTCTACCTGTGTGTATGGTCTTCCTGTAATTATCTTCTGCGCAGTAGAATCTCCCACTCCGTTTAGTGTTGTTAGCTCCTCTTTGCTTGCTGTGTTAATGTTTATACATGTAGTTGAGCTATTTTCTGTATCATTATTTCCACCTGTCTCATTGAAATTGTCTTCTATATCTTTTGCCGTAATAGCGAACTCCTGCAGCTTACAATCTGCATCTTTTTCAAAGGGAATATATATCTTCTGGTTATTTCTAAGTGGTAGTGCAAGATTAATCTTTCTAGATAGATACTCCCCTGCATAACCTTTCTTAAGGCCACCAGAGATATTTAGAGCGTCTATCACTATGGAGCCTTCGTCAAAACAGTAGACATTTGGTCTAGCAACTGCCCCAGATACATCTACTCTAATTGGACACTCTCCCTTCTCTTCGACTACAGGCTTACATTTGTTTTCTACTATATATACACTCTGTTCTTTAAGGCTATTCCCTATCCTACCTAGCTTTGGTACTAGGTAATAAACAGTAAGTGCACCAACAAAAAATCCCAAAAGAAGGCACGCAATGGATACATAAATATATCTTCTGTTCATACAGAAGAATATATCTTATGGTGATTAAAAAATGATTAATTCTCCAATATCTGGATTGACTCTACAGTGACATTATTAACAGGTTTGTCATTGGAGTCAGTAGTTACCCTCTCGATAGAATCAACGACTGCAAAGCCCTCTACAACCTCTCCAAAGATGGTGTAATTTCCATCTAGGTTGGACATAGCGCTCTGTGGAATATTTCCACTAGTTATGAAGAATTGAGAACCGTTTGTGTCTGGCCCTGCATTAGCCATCCCAAGTGTATATGGTTTGTATTTCCTGCTTGTTATCTCGTCATCTATGGTATACCCAGGACCACCACTACCTGTTCCCGTTGGGTCTCCTGTTTGTATAACGAAGTTTTTAATTACTCTGTGGAAGGTAACTCCCTCGTAGTATCTTTGTCCTATTAAAAAGAGAAAGCTGTTAACTGTGTCTGGTGTTTCATTCTCAAAAAGATCAACTGTTATATCTCCTACCGATGTTTTTAGAACTACCTTGTAGTCTACTCCCTTCTCTAAAACACTTGTTGGTTTGGTAAATTGCATAGTATCTGTATTGATTAAATTATTTGTATTAATTGTAGAGCCCTTCATGAGAGAGAGCCCTACTATGGAGGCAACAAGTAATCCTACTGAAAGTAGTAATATCTTTTTATTATCTTTTAATCCTTCTTTAAGTCCTGGCATATTACAGGATACTATATTAATATATTCTGATGCAAATTACGGAGTATTAACCCACCAGAAAGGTTGTTTTTCACCACTACTGTTAAACCACTTACCATGCCTCATAATTTGGTCCATCGTAGGTCCACCAGCTTCGTAATCTAGCTGTACCTGAGATATGTATGGAGTTACATCGGTATCCCAAGTGTTAAATATGGCTTTGTATTGGAAGTATTGTGCGCTGAAAGGGAATGTTAATGCTTCACCGGCAGAATCAGAAAGGTAACCGGAAGTTGATCTAAGATCGTCAATCCAAATGTTTCTTCCTTCATTCCCATTTGTAATCCTAAAGGTAAGAAGATTTGCAGCATCAACATGGGTACTTACAGTTCTATTCTTAATTGGGATGTATTCCCTTTGCCATTTAAATACATCTGCATTTACTGTGTATCCTGCACTTGGGAATGTAGAGCCACTGTCCCATGAGGATACTGTTACTGCTCCTGTACTTGCGGTTATGGCTGATACAGTACCCTGTGCTATATATTCTGTGCCATCGTAATTTTCTTTTACAATGATTTTTTCGTCTTTGTATATTCCACTACCTAGTTCATCTAGACCATAGACAGTAGCATCTATACTAAAGGATGTATCCCCAGAACCTGTTATGAGGTTACCGCTTACTAAGGATGCACCGAAATCTATCTGTACTGGGTGAGTTCGCAACCCTACTTCATATGCTTGACGGATTTCGTCTGCAGTACGAGCTATATTTGAGATACGAACTTCATCCATGTAACCAGTATAAGGGAAGGTACTTTGAATATTTTTACCAAAAAAATAGTTTCCTGCAGTAGCCGTAATATTGGGAGACATTGTTGCAGAATTCCCATCTGCGGCCCCATCGATAAATAATTGTACTGTTCCAGCTGTGTTCCTAACAACTACATGATGCCAAAGATTATCTGTGACAGAGGTCGCGGAGGCAGGGCCTGCACTATTTGTTAAATCAACTGCCAATTTATTTGAAGCATTAATTTGGAAATATATTCCGTTATTTGTTGTTGCCGTACCGTAGGAAATAAGGTCTTTTCTTACACCTGTGCTAGATGTTTTTATCCATGCCTCTATCGTAAAAGATCCAGTCCCAGTTGTGGGTGTAGAGGAGAGAGTAATAAAATTACCAGTCCCAGCAAAAGCTCTTCCTGCCCCTGCCTTTCCCTCTATTAGAGTTGTACCCGTAGGGGTACCATGGTTACTTGATCCAGAAGAATCTAAGAGATATGCCCCTGTTCCAGAGGCTTCATCTAAATGCCATAAACCAACAGTATTAGCATCTGGCTGGTAGTTCGAATATCCTGTTTCTCCCCATGTTGTATTAAAGTAAAAGCCTGGTCTGTCACCAGCAATATATATTGGTAATGTTGTTAACGAAGAAAGATCTCTTGTATTCACAGCCTTATTAATATATGTATCTCTACCAAGTCTATATGAGCCTGCAATTTCGTTTGCAGTACGGGCGATATTTGAGATGCGAAGCTCATCAACAGTACCATCAAGAAGGTTCCTGTAATATGGTGAAGTGGAGAATTCTACTGCCCCAATTGTAAGATTATTTGCTATATCATTGGGAGTACCAGTAGCAGCGGCAGTATTATTTAGTACCCCATTTATGTATATTCTAACATTTGATCCATCGTATGTTCCCGCTAAGTGATAATAGGCACCAGCAGATAATGTAGCTGTTGAGGTTACAACCTGAGCAGTACTTGATGTTTTATAGAAACCAAACGTCACTGTATTTCCAC
>Ga0209416_1001607_pt1 | contig 14884 bp, 28 predicted proteins | sample RifGroF1_FD_184001 | JGI IMG/M metagenome (GOLD analysis project Ga0209416, IMG submission 184001) | Groundwater microbial communities from Rifle, Colorado, USA - Groundwater F1 (SPAdes) (version 2) | ecosystem: Environmental > Aquatic > Deep subsurface > Groundwater | place: Rifle, Colorado...
AGGTAAACTTGCTTTAGCATGTGAACAAATATTAATAAGCAATCCAAAAACATTAAGTGAAAATATAAAGAAAATGGAAATAAAATTAAATGAATACAATTATGCAATAGAAGAAAATTTATTTGATAAAAAAGCAAATGAGGTATTTGAGTAATTGTAGTAAATTAAGTAGAAAGGAATACATTTATGAAGAAGAAAATAATCATAGTAATATTTACATTATTATTTGTATTGCCATTTTCAAGTGGATTATCTTGTAATCAAGAGATTAATCAAGTAAATAAAATTCATAGTCCACATGTAATACAGAAACAAATTGAATGTGAATTGCTAGATTATCAGAAAGTAATGAAGATTACTAACTGGAATGAAAAAATATCAAAATACTTTATATCTGAAGCAAAAAGTAGAAATGTATTAGTGTTTGATGAGGCTTTGCCGATTATTTCAAAGGAAACAGGCGGTACATATGAATTTAACTTAGTTAATTATAATACTAATGGTACATATGATAAAGGAGCATTTCAAATTAATGATCTCCCTTATCAAGAAATAGTTAAAATATTAAAATTAGAAAGTAAGCAATTTGACTTATGGAGTAGATTAAACCCTGAATTTAATTTATCGGCAGGATTATATTGGTTGAATTATCTGAAAAGCAAAGGATTAGAAGATCATAGTTTATTCACATCATATAATTATGGTATAAATGGAGCTAAGAATTATGCTAGTAGGAACGGTACTTATATTAGTAGATATTCTAGGGATGTTATTAAAGCAAGAAATGAAATTAATAATGTTATAAATAATTGATAAAATATCAATAGAATATAAAAATAAATGTTGACAATGTACTTAGGATGGTGTATTATATGATTAATGAATGAGAGGTGATATATAAATGCGTTTATGGCATATTGATTTATTATCTAAACTTCCAAGGCAACAGTTGTTAGGCCAATGGCGAGAATGCACAGCCTTAATTGGAAATGGTTTTGGCAAGAAACATAAAACTGTTGATTATGTATTTAAGTATAGTGATAAGAGATTGATGAAATATGCAAGTCAAGTTTATGAAGAAATGATTAATCGTGGTTATAAACCAAATATAGAATGTGTTTATAATGCTTTAATAAGAAGATATAGATGTGATTATGATACTGCTAAAGAATTGTATTCAAATTGTTACAATGAAAAAAATTATGTTGAACATGATGATAAGTATATGGAAGAGTGTATTGAAAATTTAAAAGGTAAAGGCATTAAGATAGAATTATAAATATAATTCAAAAGGAGAGAATTAAATATGTCTAATAACAAAGAAATTTCTATTACAACAGTAAGGAAAATTGCTAATGAGGAATTAAAGAATTATATTAAAAACAAAAATAGAAAAGGTAGATGAATTTATCTATGAATATAAAAACCGTAATCAAAGGATATAAATATCGTATTTATCCTACTAAAGAACAAAAAATCCAAATATCTAAGACATTTGGATGTTGTAGATTTGTTTATAATCAGTTATTAGCGAAGAAAATAGGATTATATAAAACTGAACAAAAGTCTTTATCTAAAACTGATTGTAATAATTATTGTAATCAAGTTCTTAAAAAACAAGAAGAATATGAATGGTTAAAAGAAGTTGATAAATTCGCATTAACTAATTCTATTTATAATTTAGATAGAGCATATCAAAATTTCTTTAGAAGAGTTAAACAAGGCGAAACTCCAGGATTTCCAAAGTTTAAATCTAAAAAAGACAATAGACAATCATATACTACTAATTTTACAAATAATAATATTAAAGTATTATTTAATGATAATTTAATACAATTGCCAAAACTGGGCAAAATGAATGCAAAATTACATAGAAAATTTGAAGGAAAAATTTTATTTGCAACTATATTAAAAACTCCTAGTGGAAAATATTATGTTAGTTTTAATGTAGAAGTAGAACATATTATAACATCTAAGAATGAATATACTGTTGGAATTGACTTAGGTATAAAAGATTTATTAATTACTTCGGATGGAGAAGTAATTAATAATGAAAAAATTACTTATAAATATGAGAAAAGATTAGCAAAGTTGCAAAGGAAATTATCTAATAAGAAAAAAGGTAGTAAAAATAGAAATAAACAACGAATTAAAGTTGCTAGGATTCATGAAAAAATAACTAATATTAGAAAAGATAATCTACATCAAATATCAAAACAAATTATAAGCGAAAATAAAGTTGTAATTTGTGAAGATTTAAATATAAAAGGTATGGTTAAAAATCATAATTTAGCTAAATCTATACATGATTGTGGATGGGGAGAATTAACTAGACAGTTAAAATATAAAACAAATTGGAATAATAAAATTTATCATGAAATAAATAGGTATTTTCCATCTAGTCAATTATGTAATAAATGTGGTTATAGAAATAATAATACCAAAAATTTAGGTGTTAGATTTTGGATATGTCCAGAATGTAATACAGAACATAATAGAGATAAAAATGCTGCAATTAATATACTTAATCAAGGTTTAAAAGATTTAGGATTAGTAAGTTAGATTTATATTTTATTATATGCAACAAATAGGGTAGGAATTATCCGAATTTACGCCTGTGGATATAGTAGGTTACGAGGTAGATGAAACAGGAAATTCTAATCGTGAGATTGGAAGTACATGACTTTAGTCATGTAAGGTTCACGAATTAGGATTAAAACAAGACAATTGGAGTAGAAAATGGGAAATTAAAAGTTTTGGTAGATTTAAAAATATGCTTAGTGATTACAATAATCTTGTTAATAATGTTGGGAACAAAGTATTTTTTGAAATTATTAAAGATATTACACCTGAAAATGTTTTACAATCTTTAACAAAAACAGATAAAAATATATTAAGAAAAGCGTATAAGGAAACATTAATTAAATCTTTTGAAGGAGAAATTAGAATTCTAGCAGATGAACATGGTAAAAAGTATGCACAGGAATTATTTGAAGAATATATGAGTGAAAGTGAGGAGGAAATAATTAAATGCAAAGATGTTGTATTTACAAATTAAAAGATGGAAAATCAACAGGTTATATGGAAGAATTACTTAGTGAATATGTTATAGTAGAAGAATTTGCAAAAAATCCCTTAGATAGTGATAAAATTATGCAATGTGTTTATAAGCATATTTATATTGAAGATATGGAATATACTAGTAATATATTAGAATATTGTGTTTTACCTTGTGATGTGTTTGAAGAATATTTTGAATTATATATGGAGACTTCTGAAATCAATAAGAAACTTAGAGAATTGGGAATAGAATAAATATAAGAAAATTATAAAATAAAAGGAGAATGATTATGGATAAATTTAAATTTATATATGATAAAGTCACAGATATTAGTAATCTTATTTATGGTGATTTAAAAACAAAGACAGAAATACAAGAATCGTTGCTTAAATTAATTATTATATCTTGTAAGTTATATGAGAACAATAATGATTTTAAGAATAAAATTAATGAAATGGATAGATATTTTATGTCTAAAATATAATTTAAATAAAAGGAGAATAAATAATTATGAAAATAACTATCGACAATAAACTATACTTCAAACCAATCAATGTATCATCTAAACCAATTAAATCAACTAAATTTCATGAAAAATTATCTAATGTATTATCAAAAGTTTGGCCTTGGGCATTGACATTTGGAATGTTTGTTGGATTGGCAGTATTGGGATTAAGGTGTTTTTAAATTAATACATAAATAAAAGGAGAATAAAATTATGAGAAAATTATTTAATCTATTTAATTTATTATTAACTGGATTAGTGTTTTGGGTAGGGAATGAATATTTCAATGAATACATATCAATTATAAACACAAAAACATTAATAATTTCTGCATTGTTGATGTTTGGAATTAGTTATTTATTTAGATATTTAATGCTTGCATCTGTGTTAACAATACCAATTGGTATAGGGTGTTTAACAACAATACTATTATTCTTTGTAGCAATAGTTTTAACGCCTATTAAATTGTGGTTACTTAATAAATACTTACCTGGATTTTGTATCAATGGATTTTGGGCTTATGTAATATTAAGTGGAATATTGAGTATATTTTCTTTTAGTGTAAAAACAGAAAATAAAAATAATAAAGAGGAGGAATAATACTATGTTAACAAAAGAAATAGTTAAAAATATGAAACCAGGAGATATATTGTACTTTATATTTGGTGAGAGAAATATAGACCAAGCATCTCTAACGTGTACAAAATTATGTGGATTTAAACATTATATCTTTCTTGGCAATGCTTTATCAACTAAAATTTTCTTTGAAGGTAATAGTGATAAAGAAGAAGAAGATAATTGTTATATTAATATAGTTAATTATGCAAATTTAGTATTACCTGAGAATTATGGTGAAATGGTTAATATTGTATTTGAATTAAAATAGAAGGAGATTATTAATCATGAACAATAATATTATTGTATTTTATGGTATTCCTAATAATAAAAGAGATTGTTATAAATATGCTAGGAAGACATATGATGGATGGAATATTGTTTGGTATAATAGTTATGATGATATAGAAATTATAATACCATTATCTTTAGATGATATTGAAAAGTTAGTAATGAAAAAGGAGAAAATACAAAATGTTTGATCAATTAATTCAGAATATGGTTTTTGGTAAGAAAGTTACTTATAAAAATGAGGAATATTTTATTATTCATGCTCTTGAAGATGATTATTATTTAGCAGTAAAAGTTACATCTGATTTACCATTACAAGTATATTTAATACAAATTGATGATTCTAATTTGTAAAATATAAAATATAATTTATTAAAAGGAGTAAATATAAAATGTTGAAATATAAAAGTACAAATAAATATCCTAGTTTAGAAAGACAAGATGCTTATGAAAAATTTGGTTATATATTTGATAGTTTGTTTAATAATTCAGAATTATGGGATATGATGGAAAAAGATTTCTTACCAAAAGGAACAATTATTGAAAATCAAGATGGTAATCAATTAATTTTTACAGGTAAGTCATTTCAAATTTATTATACTGATATTAATACAGATGAGCAATATGTTGGATTATGCAAAGGCGATAAATGGTTTATTGTAGATATTGATGAGAGTGAATTGGAGGAATTAATATAATTAACTGGTGGTGGATATTTATAATTGTAAGTGGGATATTGGTTTGTTGTGGTATAGGTGTAATTGTTTTGTATCATCAAAGTATGTTTAAATTTTGGGATAATTATTAGTACATTATTAGTATATTTATGACTATATAAAAAGGAGATTAATACACATGATAGTATTTCATGTATGTAGTTACAAAAAATTAGATAAGTATAAGAAAACAGGATATATTATGCCTCCAGTGAGAGCATGGGAGAATATTGAGCAAGCAGTAAGAATGAGTAAGAGTACAGGTAGGCAAGTGATATTAAGATTGAAATTTCCTGATAATGCTGAGAAATTAGATGGTCATTATGGACAGGCGAGAGTTTTAAATTATAGGTATGATGTAGGGAGTATATAGGGAGGGAAATTAATATGATTAATAATATTAAATACCTAATCTTTAAACTTAATTGTGCTGAAGAAGATGAAGATTGGTGTATGGTCGTAGATATAAGGGTAGAATTGGAAAGATTAATAAAAGATATAGAGGAGAATATTAATGAATAACAAATACAATCAAATAGTAGAAATACTTGAAAAATTAGATAGAAAAGAAGCACTCCAAATATTAGGTAATATATTAGATAAAGAATATGATCTTAATACAGCAAGCAATATAGTCAAAGAAGATTGTAATTCTACTTTAAATAAAATGATGTTTGAAGATATGTTTTATGAAGAAGGCAATGAAGAATGTGGATTTATTAAATTAAAAGATATCCTAGAAGCAGTAGAAGATATTGTTAATTGTGATGATTATTTAAGTAAAAGCATTAATTTTACTCATTTTGTTAGACCAGAAACGGAAGAAGAAAGTGAAGAAAATGGTCATAGTAGTGGTGTTGAGTGGTGGTGTAAAGATGATAGGGTGAATATTGATGAATTATATGTTGGGTTTGAGAGTTAAAAATAAGGAGTAGAAAAAAATAAATTTATATAGAAATTTTAAAAATGTGGTTGACAGAATATAAAAATAATTGTTATAATGTAAACAATAAGAATGGGATTGTGAGTGTGGAATATCATACCAAACGATTATTTAAAGTGAAATTTAATAAAATAAAAATTGAAATGGGGTAATATATCTGAAAGAATATGATTTTATAAAAAACGATAGTGATATTTACTATAATGGTTCTAAGTGGATGTCGAAAAACTACGGTGAATTTACTATAATTGGAAAAATAAATAAGTATATTATAGAAGGTATTTACAAAAAATATCGCTATTATTTATGTCAATTTAAAGATGGTACACTTGTTGTAACTGAAAACAATTCCATTAGAAATGGAAAAGTTAAAAATCCTAACTTTCCATCGGTTCATGGTATCGGTTATATTGGACAGGGATGTTGGATGCCCAAAATAAATGGGAAAGCTACAAAAGAATATTCTCTTTGGTCAAATATGATAAGAAGATGTTATTCGAAAAAGTCACTTAAATCTCATCCAACATATAAAAATTGTGCTGTTGACAAGAGGTGGCATTCATTTCAAAATTTTTGTAAAGATATACAGGAATTAGAAAATTATCGTCAATGGAAAAATAATAGTGGTTGGGAGTTAGATAAAGATGTAAAAATAAAAGGAAATAAAATATATAGTAAAAATACCTGCATATTTGTACTAGTAAAAGATAATGTAGATGAAATGAATCAAAGAACGGAGAGTAGTAGATTGACTGGACTAATTTACATAGGGAAAAATCCATCAGGAAAAGAATATGAATTTACAAATCAAAGTAAATTTTCTAGAGAGCATGGGTTAGATTCATCGACAATAATTAAATGTTTAAAAGGAAGCAAAAAGACACATAAAGGTTGGACATTTAAAATAAAAGAATAATAAAACGCTAATATAAATTTTAAAAATAAATAAAATAAAAAAGCAACGATTGTAAAGTATATCTTTAATTTTAAATCACATACATATAATAATTAAAATAAAATATATAAAGGAGATAAAAACACAAATGTACAATAAAATCAATGAGCAAATTAAATTAGCAATGAAAGCAAAGGATATAAATAAATTATCTGTATTACGTATCCTTAAATCAGATATTATTACAAAAGCAAAAGAATTGAGAATATCAGAAGATAAACTAGATCAGAATGTTATTATTGCTGTAACCGAAAAGACGCTTAAAAAGTATAAAGAAGAGTTATCATTTGTAAAAGATGAAGTAAAGATTGTTGAGTTGAATTATGCTATAGAATTGTTGGAATCATATTTACCAGAAAAATTAAGTATTGATGAATTGAAAGATATTGTATTTAAGGTTGTTGAGAATACAAGCAATATTGGCAATAGTATTGGTGAAGCAATGAAAGTTTTATCTAAGGAATTGAAAGGAAAAGCAGATATGAAGGAAGTAAAAAGGTTGGTTGATGAGTGTTTTAAGAATAGCAAATAATAAAAAGGGGAATTAATTATATGAATTTAACAAAAGAAGATAAATTATTAATATTAAAAGCATTTGAAGTAAAAGAATATGAATGTGGTTTAGAAGAAAGAGAAAAAGAAATAATGTTGGATATTGCTAAAGAATTAAATATAAAAAGATGCGGTTATAATGAAGATACACAGTATGTAGAATGTCCTGTTGAAGATTTTGATTGTGAAAAATGTAAATATTATGTAAAATATTTTATATCTACGGATTGGGAGGAAAGATGAAATATATGGACATTAATAAAAAGATTGAGGTAAATCAAATGAATCATCAGATTTCTTTCTATTTTTATGATATAAAAAATATTGTTCCATTTAGAAAAGATATGTGTACAGCATATTTTATTCCAGAATGTGCAGAAAGAGATTATTATAATGGAAAATGTTTTAAAGAAAAACAAAATATTTGTGTTTTTTGTGACTATAAATTTAAAATAGAAGAATTATTGATTGATGGTTTTTATATTGAAGATGAGGATTATATAGCATATTTACAAACAGGTATTAGAGTGCCAGTATCAAAAGAAATATATGAAGAATGGAAAAAGTATCAAGGAGTAAAATAGCAATAGTTTTTAGAAGTAGGAGATACAGATGTTAACTAAAAAATTTAATTCATTAATTAAACGATTAGATTATAAAAATTTAAGTAGGAAAAAGAAAATAAAATATTTACATATTATTAATATATTAGAACGAAAAGAATATAATAAAGAAAAGGAGATATTTTATATGAAAAACTTTTATCTAGAAGATGGATGTTTCTACTGTAACAAAGATGATGGCAATACATTACATGAGACACATATAGAAATAAAAGCATTAGTAGGATATGATGTAGGATTTGGTAGGATTCAAAAACCAGATATTATAAGTAAACCTATGGATAATTATATTGGTTTAGTTTGTTCTTGTGGAAACTTTGAAATTATTTCAGATGAATTTTTGATTAAGGATGATTATATAGTAAAGAAAAATAAGGAAGAAATCATATTACCTGAACAATGGATTGCCAAAGTAGGAAATAAATATGTAAGATATGATTTTGGTGATACAGTAAAATTAATAGATAGTATAAATGAAGCAACAGTAATGAATACAGTTAATAAAAATATCATTCATGCTAATGCACCATTTTATGCAGAACACGAACCTGAGTATGAAAACATAGAATGGATAAAAGTTGAAGTAAAAATATAATATTAAAGGAGCAGATTATTATAATGGAAGATGAATTAATTTTATATTTTATAGTTAACCAAGAATTAAACATGAGCAAAGGTAAAATTGCAGTTCAAGTAGCACATGTAGCAACGATTATAGCATTTGAAAATTTATATAATTGTAAAAATGCTAATGAACATATTAAATTTATGGAATGGTATAAGAACGATCAAAAGAAAATTGTATTAAGAGGTAAACAAAAAGATTTAGAGAAATTAGTTGAACAAGGATTTTATTATATAAGGGATAATGGATTGACTGAGGTTGCTCATGGAAGTTTAACGTGTGTGAGTTTAGGTGTTATGCGGAAAAGTGAAGCACAAAAATATGTGAAGAGATTACAATTATTATAAGGAGATTAAATATTGATTAAATTTTATGATAAGAGTTTTACTACAAATAAAAGTGATAAAATAGAGATACATAATATTTGTGATAAATATAGAGTATGGGTTAACGAAGAAGAAATACCAGAATATAGAGTAAAAGACTATATTAAAACACTTATTAAATATTGTATAGATTTAGATGAATGGAAAAATAGTTGGCATATGAATTATGGTTCGTATTTATATGATGAAAAAATGTTAGAAGAAATAATTAAAATATTAGATGATAAAATTGAATGTAGAAAACAAGAAATAGGATTACTTGAAAAGTGTAAAATTGTAATGTTGGATACTGTAATTAGAGAAGATGATTAATATATAAAGGAGAGTAGAATTAACTATGTTTCATAAATTAGAATTAGAGAAAATAAGAAATTATTTAGGTTATTTACTATCAGGAATAAATGAAAATGGATTAACTAGAGATGAGGAAAGAGAAGTATTGAGTTTATGCGGTAAATGCCATAATATTATAGAAAAAATTGATATAGAAAATGGAATAATAACATTAACACCATTTATGTATAAACCAATACATAGAGATACAGAACCATATTTAGTTTATTCCGTTAATTGTAGCAATCCAGATAAATATTCTGGTTTTCTTCAAGGGTGGTGGAAATGTATTCATTGTGGAGAAGGTAGTCAATTTCGTTTTTATGATGATAGTTTTGCTCCTAAATATTATACTAAATGTCCTAAATGTGGGGAAAATTTTATTGTTATTGATGATTCGATATAAAATATACCATATGTAGTATGTTAGTAATATATGTAAACTATATGTAGTTAAAATATCAACACAAAAGGCAGATTTGGTAACGAAATGGAGGTTGACAAACCCTTATAATACAATACTTTATGAAAATCATTATTCTACTTTATTGTATAAGATTTGTTAATATATAATTATAGGAGTGAAAGTAAATGACGATAGAACTTTATCCTCATAATCAAGAAACATATGATAAAATACAAGAAATGTGGAAAACAATTAATCGTGTAGCAGTAATTCAAGCAACTGGAACAGGCAAATCATTTATTATATTGAAGTGTATGTTTGATTTATCTGATAAGAAAAAAGTTGTTTTAGCTCCTACGGAATATATTTTTGAACAATTAGTTCACAATACCAAAAAAGAAATTACTAATGTTGAATTTATTACTTATGCTAAAATAGCAAATATGACTATTAAAGAAATCGAATCACTTAATCCTTCTTTGATTGTTCTTGATGAATTTCACAGATGCGGAGCAGAACATTGGGGTAAGGGTGTACAGAATTTATTAGATATTTTCCCAGATGTTAAGGTATTAGGTACTTCTGCAACACCTATAAGATATCTTGATAATGAACGTGATATGTCAGATGAATTGTTTGACGGTAATATGGCAGTTAATTTATCTTTAGCAGAAGCCATAGTTAAAGGAATATTACCTATGCCTAAATATATTTCTGCATTATATACTTTTGATGAAGAAATAATTAATCTTAAAAATAAGATTATATCTAGTCATAATCCTAAAGAAGAAAAAGAAAAACTATTAAATAAAATTGAATTAATGCGAAATAAACTCAATAAAAGTAAAGGTATACCTGTTATATTACAAAAATATTTAACACATAATAATGATAAGTTTATTGTATTTTGTAAAAACAAAGAACACCTTAATGAAATGAAAAGTATAGTCATAAATTGGTTTAAAAAGACTAAATTATACAATAAAATTGAAATATATACTGTTTATAATGGGTATGAAAATATAAATATAGAATTTGAAGCATTTAAAAATAATAAAAGTAATAGTTTAAAATTACTATTTGTAATTGATATGCTGAATGAAGGTATACATATTGAAGATATATCAGGAGTTATACTTTTAAGACCTACTGTTTCACCTATTATTTACTACCAACAAATTGGTAGAGCAATTGACGCAGGAAATAAAAATGAACCAATTATTTTTGATTTTGTTAATAATTTTGATAATATTGGAGCAGAACAATTTATTAATGATTTAAAAAAAAATAGAGAAAAAGAAATTTGTTATAGAGAAAAATATCAAAAAAATGAAGATATAGATATACCTGAATTTATTATTTATGATGAAATACTTGATATTAAAAAGTTGTTTAATAATATTGAAAGTGATTTGCATTTAAAAGGTGATTGGGATATTTGGTATGAAAAATTAAGAAAATATTATTTAGATTTTAAAACATTTAGTTTTCCAAAAAATAAAGAAGTAGATAAAAAATTAAAAAATTGGGTTACGGCACAAAGAGTATATTATAAAGAAAATAAATTATCAAAAGAAAAAATTCAAAAATTAAATAATATTAATTTTACTTGGAATTTTACTTATAATTGGGATTATTACTATGAAAAATTATTTAATTATTATACAATCAATAATCATTCTGATATTAAGAAATCTGAAGATATTAAATTAGGTAATTGGACTATTGTTCAAAGAAGACAAAGAAGAAATAATAAGTTAACAAAAGAACAAATAATTAAATTAAATCAATTAAATTTTAAATGGAATGTCGATGAAGAAAAATGGGAAAAAATGTTTTTATTGTTAGTACAGTATAAAGATAAATATGGTAATTGCATGGTTCCTGTTAGTTATATTATAGATGATTATAATTTAGGAAAATGGGTTCATTGGCAAAGAAAACATTTAAAAGATAAAGATAATGATAAAGTAAAAAAATTAAATAAAATTGGATTTATATGGAAAGTAATAGATATGAATTGGGAAGATACATTCAATAATTTATTAAAATTTAAAACTAAAAATGGTTATTGTGATATTCCTAAAGATTATAAATGTGATAATGGTACTCTTTTATTTAATTGGTTTCATAATCAAAAAACATTCTTAAAAAAAGGAAAATTATCTTCAGAAAAAATAAAAAAATTTGAAAATGCAGGAATATTATTTAATCAAAATAGATCTGATTATGCTTGGTATTGTAAATATGAAGAATATATTAACTATTTAAAAGAAAATCAAACAGATAAAGTAAAAAAATCAGATAATTTAAGTTTATGGCAATGGGGTGCGTTACAAAGACATTTTTATAAAAAAGGAAAATTATCACAAGAGAAGATTGTATTATTAAAAGGTATTAATTTTGACTGGAATCCTAATCAAAATTAACTTAAAAAGTTCATTTGGTTTTAAATTAAATAAAAGGAGATATGATATAATGATTAATCATAAAGCACATAAAAGATTTGTTAAAGATTTTTCTTTACCAATACAAATATTACAGAATCCATACTTTGAATATTTTAAAAATTTATATGATAATGTTTATAATTCTAATGAGAAATATAAACTATTTCAAAATACAGTAAATACATTAGGTAGTGTAGAGCAATTCTTTTCTGAGACTAAAAAAGTTATGGATAATATTATTGATGAAATATCTGTATTAGAAATATATAAAAAGTTTAATACTGATATATTAGAAGATTATAATGTAAAATTAAATATTCCAAAACAAGACATTTATAATCAAAGTAACGATGGTAGATATTTTTTAAGTATTGATTTAAAGAAAGCCAATTATAATGCTTTAAAATATTATGATAAAGAATTATTATTAAATACAAAAAACTATAATGAATTTATTAGTAAATTTACTGACCTAGAATATATCAAGCAATCTAAATATATTCGTCAAGTTATCTATGGTAATCTCAATCCTAAAAAACAACAGAAAATACAATTATATATTGTTAGTAAAATATTAAATGATGTTGTATTAAAATATTTTAATATTAATGATTTAAAGAATGTTTCATACGATGAAATTGTAGTATTAATTAATGATTTAGACTATGTGATTAATCATAATCCTAGTATTTATTTAGATATTAATGATTACTGTAGACAATTAGGAATTGAAGTTAATATAGAATTATTTAAACTAAAACAATTTAAACCCTACCCTTATTATATTAAGGAATATTATGAGAGTAATAAAGTAGAATTTAAAAATACGCCTGTAGTTTATTTTGCACAAGTATATAAAAATTATTTTAATATGGAATTGACAAATTATGATTTAATGTTTTATTATGAAGGTAATATTGCTAAATTTTTAAATAAATTAGAATTCGAGGTGTGAATATGAGTATCTTTGATGAAGTTAAATTTATAGATAAAGTAAGAAATGATTTATTATTTAATAAAAATTATAAATTTATTTGGGAAAATGATAAATTAAACAATAATATTATATTATTAACCTTTGGTGGAAGTCATGCATATGGCACCTGTGCAGATTATAATAATTCAGATGTTGACATTAGAGGAATTACTTTAAATACACCAAAAGAAATATTAACTATGCATTATAAAGATAAACCATATGAAGATAAAATTACTGATTCAGTTATTTACCCATTGGGGCAAATAGTACAATTATTAACAAATGCTAATCCTAATGTAATTGAAATGCTAGGTTGTGAAAGTGATCACTACTTTATTTTAAAAGATGAAGGAAAATTATTAAAAAATAATGTAGAAGCATTTTTATCCAAGAGAGTTATTCAATCATTCGGAGGATATGCCACAAGTCAATTGCGTAGACTACAAAATGCTTTAGCAAGAGATAGTTATCCTCAAGCAGAAAAGGAACAACATATATCAAATAGTATAAAAAGACAATTAATTCATTTCCAGAATCATTACACAAAATTCGATAAAGATAATGTAAAAATATATCTAGATAAATCTGATAAAGAAGATTTTGATCAAGAAATATTTATTGATATTGATTTAAAACACTACCCATTAAGAGATTATAAGAATATTATGTCTGAAATGACTAATGTTATTAGAGATTATAATAAATTAAATAATAGAAATAAGAAAAAGGATGAACCACATCTATTGAAGCATGGGATGCATCTTATAAGATTATTGATTACAGGTTCAGAAATATTAGAAACTAAGAAAGTAAATACTTATCGTAAAAATGAAAGAGAACTGTTATTAGGTATTAGAAATGGTAAATATTCTTATGAACAAATTTTTATGATGGTAGATGAATATGAGCAAAAATTTGACTATGCTAGTAATAATACTGAATTACCAGATAAACCTGATTGGGATAAAATTAATGAATTAACTATAGAGATTAATAAAGGAGTGATAAATAAGTGGAAATACCAAATGTAGTAGAATATGTACTTAATCATTTAGAGTATAATGGATTTCAAGGTTATCTTATTGGAGGATCAACTAGAGATATATTTAATTATAAAATTCCTAGTGATTATGATATTTGTACCGATGCAACGCCTGAACAAGTAAAATCATTGTTTCTTAAATCATACGATACAGGACTTAAATATGGCACAGTTACAATAGTATTAAAAGATGAACATTATGAAGTAACAACTATGAGAAAAGAAGGAGCGTATAAAGATAATAGAAGTCCTGAAGAAGTATTTTTTACAAATAGTTTAAAAGAAGATGTTGCACGTAGAGATTTTACAATGAATTCAATAGCAATTGATGTAAATAGAAATGTTTATGATTATTTTGGTGGTATAAAAGATATTGAAAATAAAATAATTCGTGCTGTAGGA
>Ga0209416_1001608_pt1 | contig 14873 bp, 20 predicted proteins | sample RifGroF1_FD_184001 | JGI IMG/M metagenome (GOLD analysis project Ga0209416, IMG submission 184001) | Groundwater microbial communities from Rifle, Colorado, USA - Groundwater F1 (SPAdes) (version 2) | ecosystem: Environmental > Aquatic > Deep subsurface > Groundwater | place: Rifle, Colorado...
TGAGCTATTGCCTGCCGGTTCGCTTGCCACGATCCAGATTCTGGTAGCCGCTGTATTCGGTGCATCGATCCACCGGTTCTGGTCGATGCCGTTTTTATGGATCCGCACATCCCGCATATCCGCCTGGCAATAGCTCAGGTAGATCTTCACATCGTTGGAGAACGCATGTGCGCTCGTCCCGCCGATCGCTCGCGTCACCCCGGTCAGGTTCCCGCTCGTCGTCCCCGTCCTGCCCGTCCAGCAGATCTGCTCCACGGTCGCCCCCTCCACGACATATCCCATGCCATAGGTCGGCATCGCGCCGGTCAGCGTGTCGTAGGGGATCGTCGTCTGGCTGTCGCTGATGCCCGCCACGTCGTTGATCTGCACGTAGTTGCCGGTGTCCTTCACCCACGGTTGCGTGTCCAGCCCGCCATTGGTCAGCTCCAACCCCTTCATTGCGAAGCCGCGATCGCTGTTGGGATTTCTCACGGGCACCCAATGGCGGTACAGGAAGCCATCCGCCTTGATGCTGGTCGGCGTGAACGTAAATATCGGGCGGATCTTCCGGTTGCCTGTGTTCGTCACATTGTGGGTCTCGCCGCTTGCGGTGATATTCCACGTGTCATCCACCGCCGCCTTGCGCCAGACCATGTCCGGCACGTCCAATATCAGCCGGTAGGTCCTGTCGAACTTCGTCCGCACCAGGTTGGCGACACGCCCCTGGATCGTCCACTCAGCCCCGGTTTCATCTGCCACGGTCAGCGTGCCTGTTTCCTCCTCATTGTTCTGGCAGGCAGCCGATAGATTCTTCAGTGCGGTTCGCCAGTCCGCCGCCTTGATTCGGATCGTGACGGCGGTCTTGTCCATCTCGCGCTGCAAGCCAACGATCGTTGGCGAATACTGCCCCCGTGTGATCACTGTGGATTTGATGGTCGGCATGATCTGCAGCCGGTCATCATCTTCAATGTAGGAGTAATAACTGGCATCGTCCAGATCGAACGCAGCCGCAGCGGAGTAACTCTGAAAGGACTTCACGCGCCACATATCATCCTCGCTTATTCAGAAATTCCATGATGTCAGCGATCGTCGTCTGCGGACCCATGTTCGGCATTTGCAGCCCATTGATGGCAAAGCTGGTGTTTCCGCCGTTGTTGCTGTTGACGATACTTGGCGCCCCGCTGCCCGCCGATGCAAACGCAGGTAAATTAGCCAGGTTGCCAAACGATTTCCCCATTTGATCCTGCACTGAACGCAGTTCATCCATCAAGCCTAGACCAAAACCTCGTGAAGTCATCACACCCAGTTGGAACATGACCTTGCTTGGCGATTGAATTCCCAGCGCTTTTTTAGCCGCCTCGATGACGCCATTGATAAAATCTTCGAATTGTTTAACCAGCCAGTCATTCTTTTCCTTAATACCTCCCCATAATCCGTCAACCATCGCTTTGCCTATTTTCTTCAGGGACTCGACGATTTTCGGACCGAGCAACTTGGCGCCAATTGCAATATCCAGCCCCAGTTCCGTAAAGAAAGATTCAATGGCATCTTGGGCTTCCTGCGAGAAAATGCCTCCAATGTTAGTGTTAGCCAACCCTTGTGCCAAGCCCAGGATTAGGTTATCCACTGCCACGCCCAAGGCAGGACCGTTGGCGACCAACGCTGCAATGATCGCTCCTATGATCAATCCTGCCGCCAACCCGATGGGTTCTGCCATTTCAGGAATAGCCGCCGCCAGTCCGTCCACCAGTACAGTAATAATTTCCACCGCCATCGGCAGGAGGATTGGCAGGGTTTCATTGATTGCATTGATCAGCGCCGTCAGAATGACTGTTCCCGAACTGACGATTTGCGGCAGGTTATCGATAATGGCTTGCATAATTCCAGCGATCATCGTGCTACCGGCGGTCAACAGTCGCGGAAGATTTTTTATAATGCCCAATAAAAGGGCATTCAAGATCTGCAGTCCCCCCTCCGCCAACTTCGGGGCGTTTGCAGCAATGAGATCGACGATCCCCAGGAGCATTTCGATGATTCCCTGGTGGAACAAAACTCTGCCATCGGGAGTGACCTCAAAATAACCATTCAAAATTTTCGTGATATCCCCGCCCGAACCTTTCAAGAGATACGCCACCTGCATCAGAAAACCCTGTACCCCGCTCATGAACTGCGAGAAATCAGGCAGGATCAGGATCGCTATGCTGGCGCTCATTCCCTTTAGCGCGAGCATCGTTGCGTCGAACTTATCTTTGAATTGATCCAGCGCCTCGATACCTTCCTTGCTGACCACTGCCCCCATCAGATGCGCCTCCCTTGAGAATTTCTTCAGCTCGCCTGAACCCGCATTGATCAGCGGGTTCAACTCCTGCGCGCCGCGTCCAAAGATCGCCATCGCCATCGCGTCCCGCTCCGCCGCGTTTTCGATCTCTCCCAATGCATCGATCGTCTCGGCAAAAACATCCTCCTGATCGCGCAGGCTGCCGTCTGCATTCGTGACCTCTACGCCCAGTGTCTTCCAGGCTTTAGCCGCGTCTCCTGTCCCTCCCGCTGCCGTTGCCATCGAGCGTGTCATGCGCGCCTGGCTGGTCGCGATCGTGTCCAGGGTCAGTTTATATTGGCTGCCGAAATATTGAAGTTCTTGTAACCGAGTCGTGCTGATGCCCGTCTTCTCGGACATGTCCATCAGTGCCGAAGCCGCATTCCCGGCTGAAAAGACCAGACCTCCCAGCGCAACTGCTGCCGCCGCCGCGCCTGCCACCAAGCCCAGCAGCATCATCACGGTTGCCTTGGCAACAGCTACCACCCCGCCCAGCGCGTTCCTAAGTCCATCCCACCTCGGAGCAGACCGTTCCGCTTCCTTGCCTGCCTCCTCGGTGGGCGCCTTCACTCCCTTCAACGCCCCTTCTGTTTTGCGTAGTTCGGACTCCATCTTCCCGAGCGTTTCCGCCGCCTTGTTGTATTCCACCTCGGCGAATTTTGTCGCATTTGCATCCTCCCCTTTTTCCGCTTTTATGCGCTCATATTCGCTTCTCAACAGCGACACCTTTCCTCGCTGCACGTCCATCTGCGAATTGAGCGACTGGATGCGCGCCTCCAGCCCGGTCCCGGTTGCTGCCCAGTCTCCCATGCTTGCCGTTGACGCGCGGAAACCCGACTCGAGCACCCTCAAGTCGGCATTCATCTCTTTCAAGCGGGCTTTGAATTCGCTGGTATCAACTGCCGGTTTTGCGCCAAGAGCATTAGTCATAATTCAACCTGATCGGCATACACCTTTCGGCTTATATTGCCTGAGACACCTTGCGCTGCCTTCCACGTTGGATACCGTTGCATGAAAGGGAGCAGGCTTTCGATATCCATCGCGTCAATTTGATTGAGCGGCCAGTGGAACAGATCCACCAGCCCGCACTCCAGGTCCAGTACCCAGTCGCCGTTCTCGTCTACCTCGATCTCTTGTTCTTCCTCGAGCCCGGCGCCATCGTAGGGTTTACCTGGTTTGCCTGCACCAGCGCCGATGCCCGTGCCACGATGTTCTGCAGCGCGCTGATCATCTCGCCGAAATCAGCGCCCTCATCCAGGTCCTGGATGCTGAACTGGTTGCCGAACGCTTCCACTACCAGTCCGGCGATCGCATCCAACGAACTGACATTCTCCTCATCCAGGTTTTTTGTCAGGGCAATCGCCTTCTTCAAAATGCCCCACGGAATCACCGTGCGGCTGTAGGTTTTCTTAACCTCATCATTCGCGCCGTACAGCGTGATCGTGATCGGAGTGCCTGCCATGATTTGTTCCTTCCTTTTAATAATTTGTCATTGCGAGTGTTGGCAGGGACGATGCAATCCCGTCCCTGCCAACACGAAGCAATCTCCAGTCGTTGCCCTAGACCTACGCCGCCGTTTCGAAGTCGTACACTGCATCTGCCAGCGTCTGCCCATAGATGTCGGTTACACCCGGCACGATGATCAGATAGACGGTGGATGCCGCCAGGTTCGTGGTCGGGTCCAGCGTGACCACCGTGCGCGCCGCGTTCAGCGTGCGCGCGCAAGCCTTGATCACTCCAGCATCTGTGATCAGGACGATGCCGTTCTCGGCATTGCCAGCCAGCGGGTTCGCGAAGGTCAGGGTGATGGTCTTGGTCACAGCCACAGCCGCCTCAGCATCCGCAGGATCGGGCGTGCAGGTCAATGCATCGGGCGTACCGGGCGCAGGCACTTGCACCGCGGCAAACCAGCCCGTTGCACTGAAATCATTGATTGCCGTGTCGCCTTCCACCTTCTTGACCGGACGGTTATTAACCCCGTCCACGTCAAACTCGTGCTCGGTGTAGAGCGCGGTCAGCTTCAGCTTGGTCGTCTTCGGATCGGGCGATTCGGTCTTGGTGGATGCATCTTCATCGGGCGGAGAGAAGTTGCACTTCAAATACCAGTAGTATTTGTAGGAGCCATCGCTCTTCAGCGCGCGATAGCCGAGCGCCAGGTCAGGCGGCGTGCCGCCGTCCTCGTACATGCGCCCGTTTGCCGAGTCCCAGGTCTTGCCCAGCAGGATTGATTTCACATCCAGCGGCAGTCCCTGGATCTCGATCTCTCCTTCAGACTCCCCTTCGGAGAACAAGCTTTCCATTGCCTTGTTGTCGAAGTACTGAGTCTTCCTGCCCGTCTTCGGCTTCACTGAGATGTTCGCCAGTGGCGCCAGCACAGCGGGCGTTCCCGCCGCATACGCGTCGGCATTATCCACGGTCACCAGCGCATAATACAGGCTGTCAACACCCAGGATAGATTTGTAATTGTTCGTCATCGGGACCTCCTTTACAGATCCTCAAGATAGAAGTAGTCCCGCGCCAGGCCGAAGTGACGCGATCCATTGTCGTATGGCAACTGGTTTATGGGACCCTTGGTAAAGCCTTGCACGAGCATAGCCGCATCCACGTTGGGAAGCGTGACCAGCCCTGCACGAGCGAAGATCGAAATTTGAACGTGGTAGGAACGATACGTTTCGACGTTATCGGCATGTTGTTCAGGCACGCCTGAGATGAGTGAGTACACGATGAACGTATCCGGCAGCTCTCCGCCGGTCGACGTGATGTACTGACCTAGCGCATACGGGATCGCAGGCGCGAGCGTATCCAGCGCGGTCTTGATCCGTTCGAAGATGGTCGTCATTAGTCCACGTATCCTGCCGCCTTCAACTTTGCGGCAATGCGACTGTTCACCGCGGAACGCAGGGCCCGGACGGCGGGACGGATGTGCGGCATGGGAGCATTGTGCACGGAACCAAACTCTACTGAATTGGCGATGATCGCAATCTCTTTCGGTGTGTAGGCAGGATCACGAACGTAGCCGACTGCAACGTAGTTGTAGTCACCTTCAACGGAAGGCGTGAAGATTTTGATGTATGGTTTCAGTTTGTCCGACGGGCAGCGCGAGACCATCGCGGATTGCAGCATCTGACCAACCTCAGCCAGTCCCTCGCGCGAGACTGTGTTGATATTCTTTCCAGCCTCTTGCAGGGCGCTGAAATAATCTTCAAACCCTGTCAACTCCCATTTTGCCTTCATCTCTACACCGTTCCTTTCACGCGCTCGACGACCAGCTCGGTCCAGTGGTTGCGTCCCTGCACATGGTCGATGGAGATGATCTGCCAGTACTCAGAGCCTTTCACCACGCGCCACGTGCTGACCAGGTCGCTTCGATAGCGCACTGTCACCGTCGCCCGCTGGCTGGACTTCAACGCCTCGCTGCTGATCGCCTCCTCGCCGTGTGCATTGATCCACCGCGCCCACACGGTTGGCACACTGCTGATGTTCGCCCACGTCGGCACCTGCGCACCGCCTGCATCCGCCGCAACGGTCGGTTGCTGGAAGGTGATCCTCGTGCGCATCTCGCCCGGGTTGACGGTGTATTCAGCCATTACGCCTTCACATCCTCTGCCGGGTGCTTCAGCACCACCACAAACTGGCTTTCAGAGAGATCGGCGGACGATGTTTGAGAGATCTGGAAATCCTCACTGACCACCGCCTCGAACAGCGCCGACTGATCGCCGGATAGACCGGCGACTCCGGTCAGCGTGATCACCACATCCCCTTCCCGCGCGCTGTTCAGCCAGATCGAGCCTGCGCCGTTCAGCCCCGTGAAGACGTACTTCCGGTACTTCAACGCCTCGGCTTCCAACTGGGTCAGGATCGCGCTCAGGGCTTCAGGCGGCTGCCCGATGGAACTCGGGTTGTCGTACCAGTAGGTGATCAGCATGCCTGCCGCAATCTTCGCCGTCGGGTGCTTGGTCGTGTCTGCCGTCCAATCGTGCCCGGACGCGTTGAACAGGTACTGGTCCACCAGGGGCAGCAACTGGGTTAGGATCGCATCATCCGACGTGGTGCGGACGAAATTGGCGCCTTCGGCAGCGGTCAGAATATTCGCCATCAGACCTCTCTATCATTCGTTGGGGCGGCTCTTGCACCCGCCCTTCCTCTGTTCTGTCATTGCGAGGAGCGAACGCAGTGAGCGACGAAGCAATCTCCTAGCATCGCGCACCCGTCCTCCCCTTATTCAGTCCCGCCGCCTAGCCTTTTGATGCTGTCGCGCGGCGGGACCTGGCCTCACGCGGGGGAAGGACCCGCGCTCATCCTACTTTTTCCGCGCCTTCGGCTTCTCAGCCGGAGGCGCAGGTGTTTCCACAGCAACAGGCACAGCGATGGGCAGCGGAGCTTCATCCACCACCGTCCAGCCCAGTTGCTGGTGGTTCTCCAGCGTGCCGGGATGCACGCGCATCCGCTCGCCGTTCTTTTCAACCAGGATCAATTCATCGGTCATGTTTCCTCCTCACTCCCCCTTCCCATTTGGGATCGCGGAGCATCCTGTAAGGGAGGGGGCGGGGGGTTAGGTAGAACCAAATTACCCGAGCAGGGTTGCGATGGCGTCGCTCTTGACCGCCTTCACGCCCCATGCCAGGGACACTTCCACGATCACCAGGTGATAGCCTGGATAGATCGACACCAGGAACGAGATGCCGCTGAACGGGTCGGTGACCACCATGTGCTCGCCCAGCGCGCCCTCTTTCGGCAGCTTGGGCAGGCGGGTCAGCAGGTGGATGGCATTCCGCTCGAACGCGAAGTTGCCGGTATAGTTGTTGCCGATGGTGATGGTCTTGCCGTCGGTCTGCGCCTGGCGCAAACCGGGTCCGCCGATCACCAGCGTTCCGGCTGCCGCGATGCCCGTGTTGACCACGTACTTGTTCGTGGTGTCATCCTCGAACGCCAGCACATCGCCGTACAGGACCGTGTTCGTGCCGGTCTTGGCAACAATGCTGGTCGCGCCGATGGCATGGCTGCCATTGAACACGTAGGCCGAACCGGTGCCCTTGGTGTGGCTGACGATCTGCCCGCTCTCGTGCAGGTTGAATCCTTCCAGGCTTCCCAGCGCGCCGTTGCGCAGCAGTTCGGCAGAACCCGCCTCGTTCACCTTGAACAACTCAGCCTGTGTTCCGCGGATCTTCGCGCCTGTGGTGCTGTTCAGCACCATGTGCATGTCGCCTGTCCACGCGCCGTTGTCCACCAGGATCTTGCGAATTTCGGCGACATCGGTGAGAACATTCACGGTGCCAAATGGCGTGGTGCCCGCGGTCCCGTAGGCCCGTGAAGCACCGCGCTTGGCCGCCAGGAACAGGTCGCTTTCGACCTCGTTGACGATCGTGCGGAATGCCTGGCTGAACTGGTCTTCCTTGACGGTGTCATAGATCCCGCCCAGGGAAGCCTGTTCCTCGCCGTTCCAGACGAACGGCACTTTCTTGCTCTTGCTGATGGTCATCGAACCGTAACCGACGGTGATACCGGATGGTTCGGTGGGGACGGCGGCAGGCGCAATATCCGTCGCAGCCATTGCGGGCACGATCGGATAGGTGATGTTCTGGTCTTTCGCAGCCTGTTCGGCGGACGGGTCAACATAGACCGCGCCGATAAAGCCGATCTGCTCGCGCATGACGCGGTCAGCGGCTTTGTAAATGGTGGGGATAAGCCCCGTAAGGGTATTTGCAGTCATGGGTAAGTTCCTCGCTTTTTGACTGGATGGTGATTAGTCTCTCGACTAATCCTCGACTTTTCCGCCGCCCTTGATATATTTCATCCGGTCGGACGGGGACAGGTTTTGAAACTCCTGGAGTTTCATCACATCCTTGGGGTTTTCCTCCTCGGGTGTGGTCGGGGACGCAGGTACGAACAGTTTGGCAACGTCGCTCGGCGCATTGGCTTTGACCATCGACTGGTAGAGAGCCAGTTTCTGGTCGTAGTCGGCTTGCAAGCTATCCAGCGGTTCTTGCAGAGCCAGCGCCTGGAGCGTCGCCTCGTCCGTTCCCTGGTCGAGCAATGCGGTGATCTCCTGGGCTTTCGCCTTCAGAGCCGCATCCGCCGCATTCACGGCATCGTAGGGACTTTTGAGATCGAGCATGGGGTATTACTCCTTTTCCAAAATTTGGTTGACACGTGCGCGCAGGCTCTGCGCCTTGCGCAAGTCCCGTTCAACTTGAACGGGATCATTCTCCGCCGCGGCGAGATCGCTGGATTCGTCGACCACAGACGGAAGATTGACTGGTTGGATCGCCTCCATCAGGGCAGGCGGCACATGGGCATAGTTCTGCAGGCAGTTGACAAACGTCGCCTTGGCCGCGTTCTTCTTCTGTCCTGCCACGATCACTTCATCCGCGAAGCCCAGTTCCACGGCTTCACGCGCGCTCATCCAGGTTTCGTTCGCCATCATCTGGCTGACCTTGGCCTCGTTCAATCCGGTCCGTTCGGCATAGATCGGGACCAGCCCATCCTTGATGCTCATGAGTTCGTCCCGCAGGTTGCCGAGCGTCTCGATATCCAGTTGCGCCAGGAACACCACCACCGACGGGTCGTGGATCATCAGGTACGCGCTGTCCATCATCTTCACCCGGCTCGCAGCCATCACCACCGCCACCGCCGCGCTGGCCGCCATGCCGTCGATGCGCGCCGTAACGGGTCCGGGGTATTCCGTCAGGATCACCCGCATCATGCTCGCCGCGATCACGTCCCCGCCCGGGGAGTTCACCTTGAGCAGCACCGGTCCGCCCTTCCCCACGGCATACAGCTGTTCCTTGAATAGCTTCGGCGTGACTTCATCCCCCCACCAGGAAAACTCCGAGATCACACCCTCCAGTTCCAGTTCCGTCAGCCCGCTCTCGCTCTTGGCGGAATCCACGAAATTCCAGAACGCTTCGTGCGGCTGGCTGTTTCCATCGAAACACCGGATCGGCGTCCTCTGTAGGGGCGGGGTTTCCCCGCCCTGAATATTTTGGCTATTGGTTTGGTTCGTCATTGGTGGTGCCTCCTTCATTCCCCTCCCCTGCAGGGACGGGTTCGGGTTTCATCTCTTCCTGGATTGGCAGGATATTCCCTGCCATGTAATAGCGGTCGCCCAGCGGGTACGGATTCTGTTCGTCCTGCGCCCGCGCCTCGTTGGGGGTCATCGTCCCGTTGCCGATCCGGCTCGCGTTCACCTCCGCCCGGTCCTTTGCCATCATCCGCAGCAGCGCCTCGCGCTTGAACTTGAAGTAGCTGGAAGCCTGCTCATCCTGGCTCAGCCACTTGATCCGTGCCGCTTCCTCCCACGGCACCAGGTACGAATCCAGCGTCCCCTGCAGGTACTCGATGTACTTCTGCTCGTTGCTGTTGTAGGCTTCCTTGCCCCGGTTCAGCATGTGCTCGCTTAGCCCGAAGAAGTTGCAGATATCCCGGTCCGTCGCGTCGATGCTCTCCAGGAACTGCGCATCCTTCAACTGGATTTCGATCGGCGCATATTCCACGATCTTGTTGTCGAAGATCGCCAGCCGGTAGGCGTTATCCGCGCCGCTCATCGCCTCTTCATACGCCTGGCGCACTAGCTTGCGCTGCTCGGCGTTCAGGTCTCCTTTGAATTTGATATACGCCGCAGGCATGAACCCCTGGGAATAGAATTTCGACTGTGCCTTGTTCGCCGCCATCCTGCGCCCGATGGTTTCCCGTGCGAACGTGATCACGCCCCTCCCCATGAAGCCCGTCTCATCCGGGTTGATCAGCAGGTGCAGGATCTCCACCGCCGGGATATAGGAGAGCTGCCCGTTGCTGAATTTGTGCTCGTACCATAGGTTGCCTTCCAGGTCGAAGACCGGTCGGGTCATGTTCGCGGGCAGGATCATAAGTTGGGCAGGCGCGATCGGCGGCTTCCAAATGTAGGAATTTCCGTGCCACAACTGCCACAGGATCGTTGCTTTCTTGAACTGGAACGGGGTCCAGCCCCACAGGTTGGGCGACACCTGCAGCAGGTATGCCATGTTGCGCGCGCCCGGGTCCTCTTCCACCTGTTGAATGTTTTGCCCGACACGGCTGTACATCTTGAACGGCATCTTCGCCACATCGTCCGAGATGATGTTGCTCGCCCGGTAGGCGGTCGCAATGGACTGCGAAGCCGACACGGATACCTGCTCCCCCGATTGCGTGCGGTAGCCGTAGGAAGGCGCGTAATCAGGCCGCGGCGACGCGTTCGTGTCTACCTTGACCTTGGACGGTCCCTTGAACAACTCACTCAATAACATTTTGAGCCTGTGCCTTTCCGACCATCACGCCGAAAGCGATCAACATGCTGCCAGCCGTGATCCATGTGACGACGACGTTCCACATCGACAGCCCGTATAGGACGCACGCGCATCCCAGCACCAACAGGAAATCGTCCAGGTGACGACCGGTCCACTTTTTCACTGGTACGCTCCAAACACATTCACCAGCGGTCCGCTCATTACACATAATCGCTCAGGGTGGGGGACGCTGTTTCGGCAGTCCTCCACCCACGGTCGCACGTAGAAATCCAGCGGCATGTCGAACATCGGCGAGTGGTACGTGGAAGGTGGGCAATGCTTCACCGGTCCCTGGTAGCAATCCATCCCGCACAGGATCACTGGATCGCATCCCAGCCACAGCCCGAACCAGGCTGCCGTGTTCGAACTAAAGAAGCCGGTCCATACATTCGGAACATCAAATTCAACATCCGAACTTGGCTCCGGGCTGACGTGGATCGCCTTATGCTCGCGCACAGCCACCACCTGCAGCGGATTGGTCTCCGGGGTATCGTTGTAGACCATGAACATCGGCTTGCAGTAATGGAAGGCGTGGTAATTTACCGCGATCAACACACACTCCTTCGGCAGCCGCGCCAGGTCCTTGGGCAGGCTGGGACCGCCTCCCAGCACCGCAGCCGGGCGTCCCTTGAATCTGTCTTTCCATTCTGACAGCTTTGATTTCAAGCCATCGCCAGCTTCGACTGCTGGAAAAATTCCCGCCGCGCCGAGACGGTCGTTATCCGTCAAAGATCGCAGACTATTGAAAGTGTCAGGAGTCATCTCTGGCATTGGCATTGTTTTTTATCTCGACTAACCTCATCACGCGATCAGGCTCAGCACCGTCGCCACGATCAACAGTGCGAACGGAAAATTGAGACCTGCGCTCACGCCCAGCAGGAGCGCAAACGCCCACACCACACACAACCACGCAATATTGCTTTTACTGATGTTCATGTTTTTATCCTTTTGTCCTGTTCACTTAAACATCTTCATGGCAGGTTGCTCAACTTTTCCAGGAGCGTTATCGCAAACAAAATAATGCCAGTCAAAAAGCCAGTTACGCCAACCACCCATCCCCACCCCTCCTTGACGACAGTCTTGCTTTCCTGCGCGCCTTCCTTCTTTCCGGCATCAATAGTGCCTTTAGTTTCCAAACGTCCTAAGCGCTCATTGGTGCTGACTTTGAACTCGTCAAACGTGGGTATTCTCAAAAAACCCTTTATTAAATCGTCCATTGCGCCTCGCCATTCATTGGCATTGGCTCTCCACTTTTCAGAGTTCGCCTCGGCTACAGCGATGGCTTTTTCGGAGGCTTTAAGGGCGGCTTCCAATGCCTTATCCTTCTCATGCAACAGCCCTTTGAGTGCTATATCCTTCTCCTCGAGAATTCTTTCAAAGTGTTCTTTCAAATCAACTGCTGTGTTTTTGTCTGCCATGTTTGCCTAATGAGAAACGATTTCCACCTTGCCTGTTAGCAAGGCACCGATAAAGCTCAGGATGCCCAAGCCGATCGCACTGACGAAGAACATGCCCCCCCTGTAGAATGCGAACATCGGTTCCAGGCGATCCAGCCGGTCAATAATTCCGATCACGGAGGTGAACAATAGGCGATCGCGAATATCAACATCCACCGTCCGCCCCTCCTTGATAATGTCTCGCATCTCCTGTAAAACCTCTGTGTTGTTTGGCTTCATGCTTTGTTTCCTACCTTACGTATGGGGATGGGTATTCGTCGTCGTCGAGCAGGATGATCCTGTCCTCGTTGATCCAATTTTCCCGGACGTGCAAACCCATGAAAAGGGATTGCTCGCCCAGCATGGTTGAAAATAGGAACGGCACGCCTGCGCTGTTCCCCTCGAAGTGTGGGAATTGGTCCACCTTGAACGTCCCTTTCGGCGCGATCGCATGCCTCGGGAAATTCCCCTCCGACCCCTTGTACACTGTCGAATTCGTTGCCTTGTGCACGAACGCCTTGTGCGCCGGGTGATATAAAAGTGTGTCCGCATCGGGTGGGTCGAAGGACCGGTCCAGCATCAACACCCCCGCGAACGGCTTGCCGCCGATGTTTCTCTTGCTCCCTGTCAGGATCACGATATTTCCGCAGGTGGTCAAAGTCTCCTGCTTCATATCCTCCCTGCCCTCGTTCGTTCCATTGATGTAATCATGGCACGTTTCACTGCCGAACCCGTTCGTTATGAATTTCTTGTCGTGCATGAAGTCCGCCCACTTCTCCTTCAGCGTGATCAAGCCCGGCTCCTCGCGCAAAACCTTCGGCGCGTATGCCACGAACATGGCGAACGCCAGCCGCTGCCAGGGCTCCCGAAGTGGTTCCTTGTTCGCCACGCCGCACTTCTCAGTCTCGGGTGCGCCGACCCATTTATCTTCCGGCAGCCCCTGGCAATATTCCCAGGTGCGCGGAAGATACCAGGGCGTGAAATTCCTGCACTGGAAATCATGCGCCAGGAACGCGCGCTTCCCGCGCATCTCCACCGGCAGCGCCGTAACCTGCAGCGACCCATCCGAAAACACAGAGACTCTCGTCACTGCCTTGGTCCCCCATCGATGCTGATCATTCCGTCGCTGAACACCTCGACATCGTGTGTCTTCACCGGCTCAGTCGTCGTCGGCAGTGTCCCCGACAAGATCGCCCATTCCTTGTTGTTCCACCATACGGCGATATAGGCGCGCTTCCCAGCCCATACCACCTCAACCCATTGCTCGCTCCCGGACGCACCGGTCAATCCGATCACATCCAGCTTCGCGCCGAACGCCAATGTGCCAACCTGGTTCGCGTTGCTTCCGTCCACGACCGCCGCGGAACGGATTTTCGATCCATCTGCATATTTGGGTGTGACTTGCATCGTTACTCCTTCGACCGGCGGTTCCTCTGGAACCCCGATCGTGCCATTGCCAAAAAATTGAACGACCTCATCTTCGGTCCCATAAAACAAATCTAGATCAACCGCCTCTTTGTTGTTTCGTATTCCCCACGTCGCCGGGTCACCCCACCACCAATCCTGCTTGAATTTCAAATGTTCCTGGGTGAAGGGTGCAGGGATTTTCGGCAGGCTGTCGTTTCCGTCCGGGTCCGCCAGCACCAGGAAATCGATTAGTTCCAGCCACGCCGGATCCGAATTCGCGAATTGCCACCAGTAATCAAATCGTGTATAGACCCCGATCTTTCCCCGATAATTGTTCCGTAGCGGGACCAACACTCCCCACAGATCCGGAGCCTTGGGAAAATCCATACCCAGGTAATCCTCAAAATCCTCGAGATAAACTGGCGCATTCCCCAGGTCCTGGATTCGGCATTGCGCCTGGGAATTGATATCCACCCAATTGTGCGAATACACCCACCCATACGGTGCATTGCAATGACCTGCCGCATCCGCCTCAGCCTTTAGCTCTGCACTTCCGGGTGTGATGCTCGCCCCGTCAATTCGTTTATAAAATGTGAACCGGGAACCATTGCGGCGTGCCGTGGGAAAATCAATACCGACATACATGCCGGTATTCGCATCGTTCCAATCTCGCCTGTAATGATCAGTCCCTCGAACGATTTCCATGAAGGTTCCTTAAACACACAAAAGCCCGGCGCTTATACAAAGCGCCGAGCTGCATCAACTCAGACAATTCGCCCGGTACAAAGACCAGGACTGCAAATTAGATTACGCCGACATTATAGCACTATTTCATTTTGTCAAGATTAAAGAATCTCCCATCTTGTCATTGCGAGAAGCGCAGCGCCGAAGCAATCTCCAGGATCAACCTCACCACCCCCGCCCCCACGATCAACCAGAACAGCACCCAGATCCACGGATTATCCGGATCCGTCATCCACCTCTTCGTCCCTCGCCTCCGGTTGAATTTCATACCAATATTATACTCACTTTATTTTCTCCAACTTCTCATAGATCATCTTCTCCACCTCTGCATCCCTCCCCCTCGCCGTCAATATCTTCCCACCATAGATCGCCTTCCCCTCCGAGATCGGGATCGACACGATGTTCTCGCTTGTGTCCGTGAACTCCATCACCGCCAGCCCCTGCTGCCACTGCTGGTCGCTCGTGCTCCCCGGCACCCTCCCGTCCGTAAAGCACGCGCACCCCGGGCAGAACGCCTTCTGGATGATATCCCCATCCCTCGTCTTGATTCTCCTCGTCACCAGTTCCGTGCGGTGCACGTGCCCGAAGATCGTTGTGTAAGTCGATTTACTGATCACCGCCTTCGCGCTATCCCCCGGTCCCTGCCTCACCGTATCCCCGTGCCGGATCATCACGTTCTGGTTGATCCAT
>Ga0209416_1001609_pt1 | contig 14872 bp, 13 predicted proteins | sample RifGroF1_FD_184001 | JGI IMG/M metagenome (GOLD analysis project Ga0209416, IMG submission 184001) | Groundwater microbial communities from Rifle, Colorado, USA - Groundwater F1 (SPAdes) (version 2) | ecosystem: Environmental > Aquatic > Deep subsurface > Groundwater | place: Rifle, Colorado...
CGGCTCAAGTCGCTGGTCGAGCGCATCGAGAGGCTGTCCGAGGACAAGGCGGGCATCGCCGCCGACATCAAAGACGTTTTCGCCGAGGCCAAGGGCAACGGCTTCGACGTCAAGACGATGCGCAAGATCATCGCCCGGCGGAAGATGGACGCCGCGACCCGCGCCGAGCAGGACGACCTGCTCGACGTCTACGAGCGGGCGCTGGGCATTTACGGATGAGCGCCCGGTCAAAAGACGTCGCAGAGGCCGAATCGGCTTGGCGGCGGGTGTTTAAAAAAGCGGGTTGCCGGGACGTGCAGCTTTTTTAGGGGGCACACTTAGGCAAACCCGTGTGTGCTTTTTACTGTGTCAATCGCTTCGGTGTGGCGCTGTGTCAGACGTTCCTGTCTCTCAAAGGTCTTTTCACCCCGGAGGACTTCGTCGCTGGGCTGATTGGCCCGGTTCGGCCGCCCTCTGTGTAGAATTCTGCGAAAGGAACCAACCAACATGAAACCGACCGAATCTTTCTGGTATCTCGCCACGCCGTACAGCCGGTACCCTGTCAAGGGTTTTCTTGGGCTACTGTGCCGGCTGCCGTTTCTCAAACACCTGCGCCTGTGGCTGGCCTTCATCGCGGCCAGCCGGCAGGCTGCCTTGCTCGTCGCGGCGGGTGTCAAGGTCTTCAGCCCGATCGCGCACACTCACCCAATCGCCGTGTTTAGCAGAATGGACCCGTTTAGTCACGGCATCTGGATACCCGCCGACGAACCCTTCATGGACGCCGCTTACGGGCTGATCGTCTGCATGCTGCCGGGCTGGGTACAGTCGAGGGGCATCGACATTGAAATCAAGCGCTTCCGGCGGGCCGGCAAGGTCGTTCACTTCATGCGGCCGGGGCAGGTGCCCGGGGGGTTGGTGTCATGAGCGCGCTCGACGACCTGATCGCGGCGGCCAACCGGCGGGGCTACTTCATCGCCAACCTCTGCCAGCTCGACAGCGGCAAGTGGCGGGCCGCCGTGCGTGACGGGCTGACCGAGAATTTCTACGGCAATGGCGCAGGCAGCACACCGGTCGAAGCGCTCTCCAACGCGCTCGCCATGGCGCCGGACGTCGCGGGCGGCGATGACTCGCTTGATCGCGGTATTTCGACGGCGCAGGCGGACGACGAAACGAGCATTTTCGGATGAAGTATCTGTCCGTCTGCTCGGGTATCGAGGCGGCCACGGTGGCGTGGGAGCCGTTGGGCTGGACACCGGCGGCCTTTGCCGAGATCGAGCCTTTCCCGTCGGCGCTGCTGGCCGCCCGATACCCGTCCGTTCCGAACCTGGGCGACATGACCGCCATCGACGGCGCGGCGTGGCGGGGCCGCGTCGACCTGCTGGTCGGGGGCACACCCTGCCAGGCGTTCTCGGTTGCCGGCCTGCGTCGCTCGCTGGACGACGCGCGGGGCAACCTGACCTTGAAGTTCGTGGAGCTTGCCGATGAAATCGCGCCGGACTGGATCGTGTGGGAAAACGTGCCGGGCGCGCTCAGTACCAAGGACAACGCCTTCGGATGCTTTCTTGGTGGGCTGGCCGGAGAAGATGGCCCTCTCGAACCGCCAGGGGGCCGATGGACGCACGTGGGTTACGTGCTTGGTCCCCAAAGAGCAATCGCGTGGCGGGTTCTTGACGCCCAATATTTCGGCTTGGCCCAACGACGGGCGCGCGTGTTCGTTGTCGCATGTCCTCGAAACAGGGCCGATCCCCGAAAGGTACTTTTTGAGTGCGAAGGCTTGCGCCGGAATTCTCCGCCGCGCCGAGAGGCGGGGAAAGGAACTACCCACGGCGTTGCACCGAGCATTGGAGCAAGTGGCCGGGGCTTCGAGCGACCCGGGGAAACGCGAGGACAAGAACCTGTAGTGGCTGTCGCCTTCGGCGGCAACAACACAGCCGGCCCGATCGACGTGGCGACGGCGGTCAACGCCCACGGCGGGCCGTGCGGGCGGCTGGATTTCGAGAGCGAGACGTTTGTCGCCCACTCGCTGCGCGCCGATGGTTTTGATGCCAGCGAGGACGGGACGGGACGGGGCACGCCGTTGGTGCCAGTGGCGTTTGACTGCAAAGCCGGCGGCAAGACGACCTTCTCGGTCGGCGACATTCCCGGCAGCCTGCGCGGAGAGGGCCACGGTGGCGGCCATTTGGCCGTGGCATTTCAATCAGCAACCGAATTTCTGCCGCAGTCGTCCAGGGTCTATTCCGAGGGTGAAATTTCCCCAACGCTCCAGGCGGCCGGGTTGCGCAACGGCAACAGGACTCCGCAGATCGAGACGTCCACGGCCGTGCGCCGTCTGACGCCCCGCGAGTGCGAGCGCCTCCAGGGATTCCCCAACGACTACACGCTGATCGAATACCGTGGCAAACCTGCCGCCGATGGCCCTCGCTACAAGGCGCTCGGAAACAGCATGGCGGTGCCGGTGATGCGCTGGATCGGCGGGCGCATTCAGGCGGTGGAGGATGGGCTGCTATGAAAAGATACATTCTTCCCGGCGACTGCCTGGCCGTGCTGCCAATGCTGCCCGATGACAGCGTGGATTCATGCGTCACCGATCCACCCTATCATCTGACGTCCATCGTCAAGCGGTTCGGCGCGGCGAACGCGGCCCCGGCGCAATTTGGCAAGGATGGCGCCTTCAAGCGGGCGTCTGCTGGATTCATGGGCAAGCAATGGGACGGCGGCGACGTGGCATTCCGGCCGGAGACGTGGGCCGAGGTGTTCCGCGTGATGAAGCCCGGCGCGCACCTGTTGGCGTTCGGCGGCACCCGGACGTTCCACCGCATGACGTGCGCGATTGAAGACGCCGGGTTCGAGATCCGCGATACCCTGATGTGGATATATGCCAGCGGTTTTCCGAAAAGCCATGACGTCGCCAAGGGGATCGATAAGGCAGCCGGGGTTGAACGGAAAGTTGTGGGGAAAACACGCGGTGGCGTCGCTCCCTCTGGGGGCTATGGCGCTGACGGAATGCCTAGTCTGGAGGAAAATGAAAAATGGCACGACGTAACAGCCCCCGCCACTGACGCCGCCCGCCAGTGGCAAGGTTGGGGCACCGCCCTGAAACCCGCACAAGAGCCCGTGGTCATGGCGCGCAAGCCGCTTATCGGCACGGTGGCGGAAAACGTTCTGGCGTTCGGTACGGGAGCGATCAATATCGATGCCTGCCGAGTCGGGGAAGAGGTCCGCTTGGCGTCGTACACGTCTTTTGGGCCTTGCCACGGCAACCAGTTAGGCGCCCCCGGCACGGCCGAAGCGCGAAGAGGAACGCAGGGCGACGCCAAGGAGTACGTCGGCCGCTGGCCGGCCAACGTCATCCACGACGGTAGCGAGGAAGTGCTCGCCGCCTTTCCCGATGCCAAGGGTCAACAAGGCGCGCTGACCGGTAAGGAAGCGCCGAAGCAAGGCACCGCTGTCTACGGGGACTACGGCCCCCGGCCGCCAAGTAAGCCCCGCAACGACTCCGGTTCCGCTGCCCGCTTCTTCTATTGCGCCAAGGCGTCCAAGGCCGACCGCAACGAGGGTGTTGGCAAGAACACGCACCCCACCGTCAAGCCTGAATCACTCATGCGCTATCTCTGCCGGCTGGTCACGCCGCCGGGCGGCACGGTGCTTGATCCGTTCGCCGGCTCCGGTAGCACCGGCAAAGGCGCGGTGCTCGAGGGCCTCGACTTCATCGGCATTGAGCGGGAAGCGGAATATGTATCGATCGCCGAGGCGCGAATTGCCGCGGCGGTGGCCCTGGCGATCGAGGAGTTGTGCGCATGACGCACCATCTGCACCGCGACTATGAGACCCGCAGCCTGATCGATCTCAAGAAGCGCGGCAGCTACGCCTATTTTGACGACCCGACCACTGACGTCTGGTGCTGTGCCTACGCGGTCGACGACGGCCCGGTGAAACTGTGGCAAACGGGTGACCCGGTGCCACCGGAATTCACCGAGGCCGCTGCCCATCCCGACGACTGGACGGTTTGGGCCCACAACGATTCCTTCGAGCGTCTTTGCGAAGAAAAGATCATGGGCCCGCGCTACGGTTTCCCTGTCTTTCCGCTGCGCATGCATCGCTGCACGATGGTTATGGCCTATGCCATGGCGCTGCCCGGCTCGCTCGAAAACGCCGCCGCGGCCGTCGGGCTGACCGACCTGAAAGACGCCAAGGGATACCGGCTCATGCTGCAGATGTGCCGGCCCAAGCGCATCGAGGCCGACGGCACCTTGATCTGGTGGGATGATCCCGACCGCCGCCGGCGGCTGGGCGAATACTGCGAGCAGGATGTCGAAGTCGAGCGCCAACTGTCCAAGCGGCTCGTCAACCTGCGCGACCAGGAGCAGCGCCTTTATCATCTGGACCAGTTCATCAACGATCGCGGCTTCCACGTCGATCTGCCCGCCGCCAGGGCGGCGCTGACCGCCGTTGAGGTGTCCAAGCGAGCCCTGAGCAAAAAGATCCGGCGGGTGTCGGGGGGCGCCATCGCTTCGACCGACGCGGTGTTGCAGATCGCCGAATACGTGCGCAAGGCCGGCTTCGAAACCGAAGGCGTCGCCAAGAACGACATCGTCGACCTGCTGGATCGCGACGATTTGCCTTCGGATGTGCGCTGGGTGCTGCTGCTGCGCCAGGAGGCGGCCAAGTCGTCGACGGCCAAGCTGGAGGCGATGCTGGGCTATGCCGACCGCGAAGGACGGATGCGCGGTCAGTTGCAGTACCATGGCGCCGGCACCGGCCGTTGGGCGGGCCGGGGCGTGCAGCCACACAACCTGCCGCGCAAGATGCCTAAGCAGGCAGTTGTCGAGCAGTTCTTCGACGTGCTGCTGAATCAGCCGGAAGCGCTTGAGCTGATTTTCGGCTCTTTGCCGAGCGCCATTTCCGGCTGCTTGCGCGCCTTCATCAAAGCGCCGCCCGGCTTCGAGTACCTAGTTGCCGACTACTCGGCGATTGAGGCCCGGGTTCTCGCCTGGCTGGCGGGGCAGATGGACTTGCTGAAGCGCTTCGCCGCCGGGGAGGACGTCTACAACCACGCAGCCACCGGAATCTACGGCCGGCCGATCGATCGCAAGCACGGCGACGATATGGAAGGTATGGTTGGCAAGGTATCCATTCTGGCGCTGGGATATGCCGGCGGCATCGGTGCGTTCGCCACCATGGCCAAGGGCTACGGCGTCGACATGACGCCGGTCTACCCCATCCTATGGCAGTCGGCGACGGCCGAGGAGCGCGACAAGGCCGAGGGGGCTTATAAGCGCTACCGGCGCAGCGTCGCCGCTCCGGTGGGCCGCGAGGCCGGCATCGCGTCGGACATCACCAAGCAACGTTGGCGCAAAGCCAACCCTCTGATCGAGAAATACTGGTATGCGGTCGAGGACGCGGCGCACGAGGCGGTGCGGCTGCCGGGCCGGGTGGTCGAGGCGCGCAAGGTCAAGTTCCGCACCGCCGGCTCATTCCTGTGGTGCCAGTTGCCGTCCGGCCGTGCGCTCTGTTACCCGTACCCCCGGCTCGGGCCGTACTGCAAGGCGGTCAAGGGCGCGCAGTTTGGCGTCTTCCCGGAGTGCGAGACCGAGGCGCGGCTGCACGCCGGCTGGAAGGTGCGCGAGAAGGGTGACGGGCTGATTTACAAGACGGTCAACTCGCCGTCCAACCGCTGGGATTGGACCGACACCTACGGCGGAAAGCTGGTCGAGAACATCACCCAGGCGGTGGCGCGCGATCTGCTGGCCGAAGCGATCGCCAGGATCGATCCCGAGGGCGACTCGCCAGGGGGCGATACTTTGTGGCCGGTCGAGTCGACCAAGTACCCGGTCGTGCTGCACGTTCACGACGAGATCATCGTTCAGGTGCCGGAGGGCACCGGCGACGTCGACGACTTTATCGCGGTGATGTCGGAGCTGCCGAAGTGGGCGGCGGGCTGTCCGGTCACGGCCGAGGGCTTTAGGTGTAAGAGGTACAGGAAATAGCGACGGCGACGCCCCGTAGGCTTTTTAGGTGAAGGAGTGCGTAATGCGAAAAATCGAGGACCACAAGGTAAACCTGGCGAATGACCGGATCGAAATCACGGTGATGGATGAGCCCGGGGCGGGCGGGGCCAACCACCACTACGCGGTGGACGTCGACGGCTCGGAGAACGGGCTGGACATCTACTTCCAAAACAGGCCAATTGCCGAGGCCGGCGTCAACGGGGTGACGCAGGAGGTGTTGATCGCGATCTGCATCGACCGACTGCGTTCATTCCAGGCTGGCCCCTATGCCTGCCGCGAGAACGCGCTGGCGCTGACCAAGTTGGAGGAAGCGCAGCACTGGCTGCTGTCCCGGACCCGCGCCCGGATGGTCCGTGGCGTCGAGGGCACCCACCAGAAATGACGTAACGCGCAGCATAACGCGCAAATCTCCTTTTGTTCTTTCGCCCGACAGAACGCGACAACGGCGAAAAAGCAAAGCGGAACAAAAAGTTAGGGACCGGGGCATCGCCACCGGTCTCTTCTTTTCTCTAGTCCCACACGTTCCCCGTTGGGAAATGTCGGTTATTGTCGAAAGCGCGGAGTTGCTAGGCTTGGCTTTATGCTTTTGTCGGATTTTCCCGACGAATCGGGGCCGCATTTTGCGCGTTACGCCCCATTGCTTTCTTTGTTCCCGATCGCGTCGGCCAGGTGGTCGACGCAGTGATGGCCATAGTTCTTCTCGACGGTGGCGACGGTGTCGCCAAGCAACTGCGCGACCGTCCAAATAGACTTTCCGGCCTGTAGCAAATGGGTTGCTCTTGTGTGCCGCAGCGTGTGCGGCGTCACGTTTTTCAATCCCGCCCGCTGGCAAACAGCCACGAATTCGGCGTAAATCGGCCGCTGCGAACCGAGCACGTACCCGGTGCCTCCAAAAGACTGCCACAGCCTCGTACGCGCGCGTTTCAATTCCGGGTCCACTGGCACCACCGGACGCCTCTTCCGCGTCTGGCGGCGCTCTGGCGGGGCCAGATTTATCCGATCCGTGGCATCGTTCCACTGGAACCACGTCAGCCCCTCCAAAGCGGCTCGACGGGACGCCGTGAAGTAGGCCAACTGGACGAATCCCCATACGCGGGTGTCGTCGACGCAGGTGGCCAGCAGGAGGGCCAGCTCATCATGCGTCAGCCAGCGCTCTCGAGGCGCCGACGCCGGCGTCTTCTCGATAAAGGGCACAGGCCCCGCGAAGTGCTTCCATTTCAGGCAGTGTGCCATGGCCGCGTGCAGGGTGGCCAGCTCGCCTCTGATGGTGCCGTCGTTGCCGGGGCGCCCGCAGAGACCGGTGCGGCGCTTCTCGGCGTAGGCGCGGCAGTCGGGGATGTCGACACCGGCCACCGGCAGCGGGCCGAAATGCCGCCGCAGGTTCTTGACCCTGTTCTCGGTACGCACGACGTCGAGCACTTGGCCGGCGCGCACATGCTCCTTGAGATAGTAGTCGAGCGCCGCGTCGCAGGTTAGCGCCGCTTCGTCGGCCGGCCGGTAGATGTCCTCTCCTTGCGTCAGGAATTCGGCAAAGCGATTCTGCGCTTCGCGAGCATCCGACGTACGCAGAGAGAGGCGCTGTGTTCGCCGCTTGGCGGCGTCGTACCAGTGGATGTAATAGACGCCCCCGATGGATTCGCACCAGGGGAGATCCCTCTTTTTGCGGGGCATTTCAGGGCCTCCAGTCGTTCTTCGCTGTAGCGACAATGGCCGCCGGGAGTCCGATGGTCCTCGACCAGCACGCCGCTGGCGCGGTAGCGCTCAATCGTTCGAGGCGTGACGCCGAGGATCCTGGCGGCCTTGGCTGTGGTTAGCAGCATGTGGGCTTCATTCCTTCAGTAGCGCCATGATTTTCAAGGCCACCGGCCAGGACACGGCTTTGTTGATACGCAGCCAGGCCGCTTCGCCGGAACCGGTGTCTTTGACGTCGATTTCGGGGGCCATCCGCTCGGCGGTCGAGGTCGCCCGGTAGGGCAGCAGGTCGCCGGGCTCGATGCCTAGCGCCTCGGATAGCGCTCTCAGATGCACCGGGCCGGGCAGGGACACACCCCGGATGTATACCGAGACGTTATCCCGGCCGAAAGTGCCGTCGGGCATGCGCGTTGCCGCACGACGGGCCAGTTCCGATTGGTTCCAGCCGCGGTCCAACATGAACTGGTAGAGCCTTTTGCCGAATTCACGCTTCACGGCGTCTTTCGGGGCTCCCGATGTTAAGGTGAAGGGGTACTTGGGCACGCCGGGTTTCTTAGGTTCGTTCGGGTCAGTCGGTTTCTTCGATGCCATATTTTGTTCCTCGGTTCAAGACTGCCCCCCCGCGCATATGAACAATCCCGACAATTCCCGACATTACACGGGCTTTTGTTGAGAGTCAAGCGCATTTTGGCACGCGGGAGTTCTACTTCGGTGGGGGTGTATACCCCCTGTCTATCCTCCGAGGCAAGTCCCGTTTTTCCGGCGGTTCAAGATACTCGTACAGTTCCGCCGTCAATCTGGCGTGGTCGATGTTGTGAAAATGCCCTACGAAGATACCCGCCTTTTTGTCGAATAGGCCGTGTGGCTTGTCGGGCCGGCTGGTGTCGAGGGCAACAGCGTATCTCACGGCGAGCGCTCTTTCAGTAGCGCCTCCTGGGCGACGCGCAACTGCGCTTCCATCAGGGCGAGACGGTCGACGAGGGTGTAATAATCCTGTTCAGCGGGCCCCTCCAATCGGGCGGAGGCTGTAGCACCCAGGCCGGTACTTCCGGCAGCGGCGGGCACACCGGGGGCGGCTGGACATTGAGCCGCGACCCGCAACTGGCGACGGCCAGCGGCAACATCGCGGCGAAGAGCGTCAAGCGCCAGTTTGGCATCGGATTGCTCCTTGGTGTATCGGGCGTCGATTTCGACGAAGTGCCGGGCCACGGCGACGCGTCGGGCCTCGGCCGCGGCAACGGCCTTGTCGCGGGCCTCGGCGTACTCGGCGGCGGCGGTGGCCAGCCGGCCGTCACAGATCGAGGCGCCGTCCACACGGCCTTTGACGTAGGCGCCGATCGCCACGGCAACGACGACGGCCGCCGCGATGGCCCACGTCTTCCAGCCTCCGACGGCGAGTTTGAACAGCGCCATCATTTCGGCATCTCCGTTTCGCAAAGAGCCCGTTCCTCGGCCCGGCGGCGGACCAAGCCGGGGACCACGCGGCCCCCGGCCGTGTTCCACATTTCGATGGCGCGGCAGGCACCGCGCCAGTCCCCGGCCCTGAACCGAGCGGCGGCGGTCGACCTGCAGAACGCCTCGACGCCGATGTTGTAGGCGAGGCTGACCGAGGCGGCGATTTGGTAGGGGTGGCCCGCCAGTTGGGGCACACAATCGAGCACCGGAGCCGCGTGGGCGATTAGTTGCGTCTCCAGGCTGGCCCTACATTCGGCGTCGGTGTAGCGACGTCCGATGACCACGTCCGTCGTGTCCCCGCTGCACTTGGTCGGAATGCCGACCATGTCGGTGTATCCGACGTTGACCGTGCCTTCGAAATCCGGCACCACGACGTAGAGAATGGCCGCCGCGACACCACCGACGACGGCCGCAAGGCCGACCTTACGCTTTGCGCTGGCCATTGTTTTTCTCCAGCTTGGCCTGCTTGACGACACGCGACAGGATCACCAGCACGTAGAGCGCGACGCCGGCGATCGGCAGCAGCCGCTCAGGTAGAAGCGTCTGCACCTGGATCGGCATGTAGTTCCAAAGGATGATGGCTCCATCAGGCCACGCGGCTACGGTGCCCATGAGTACCGCGCCGATGGCTCCGACCCGCACCGACCAGAATTTGTAGGCGTCTCGCCAGTCGTCGATCAGGCGCATCACACACCTTGTCCCGGTAGCGCAGTCAGGTTCATGATCTCCGCTTTCGATCCGGTGGCGGTGCCGACCGCGCAGTCCCGCCAGAAGATCAGCACCGCGACCACGTCCGGGTTCAACGGGTGTACACCCACGAAGATCGCGTCGGCCTTCTGGCTCGTCGGCGGTTCGGCGGCATTCCAGTGGCTCATGAAGCGCGTGATCTGGCCGGGATCCAATTCGATCACCTGCATCCCGGCGAAGGCGGCCTGCTCGCGTGCCTGCGCCATTGTGATCGAGGGGCAGGTGTTGGATACCGCGCTCGGCGTTTGGCTCGCTTGGCTGACCGCGCCCACCAGTATCATGAGCCCCAGGGCAATGCCGACCAGGGCGACGATCCCATATTTCAAAAGCTGTTGCATGCTGCCTCGCTCAAGCGCGCCATTTGCCGCGCCACATCGTCACGATCGCGCGCTTTCCCGTGACGTAGGTGACGATATGACTGTGCGACCACGACGACGGGCCGACGTTGTATTGCATGTCCAGGTTGGCTGAACTGCCGGCGGTGTAGACGCCGTCCATGATGCCCGCCGAATGGGTGTGCGCCGTGTTGGCTTTGCGGCCCATCTTGACGAACTGCGCCGGTGCGCCGCGGCGGCCGTTGATGCCGAGATGGCCGTGCATGCCGCACTCGATGCCGCCGTGCGCATCGGGGCAGATCACCATATTCTCGTCTTCGCGCAGGAAGCGGGTCTCCGGCGGGCAGCCACGCTCACGCAGCGCCCATTCGACCAGATGAAACGTCTTCACGGCGCCAACCGCGATCGCCCGGTACTTGGCCCGCTGGGCGTCGAGGAAAAAGAGCGCGTTCGTCGGGTCTCCGCGGTAGTCCGCCTCCCGCAGCCAGCGCTCCGCCGCGTTGTCGTGGTTGGAGTCGACCACCACCGTTGAACACCAGTCGCGATACGCCGTCTCGGAAAGCCAACGCGCCGCCCGCGAGAACTCCGCTTCGACGTCGTCGGTGCCCTCGATGAAGCGCTGGAAACGACGGTGCGGATCGTCGCGCTCATGATGGTTGCGCGCCCGGAAGTCGATCAGGTCGTGGATGAACTGGAAACGCGGCCGTAGGGTGTCGAGCATGCCCCCTTCGCCCCAGGAGGTCCGCTCCACTTCAGGGTCGATCTGCTCGCGGTGGACGTCGCCCCAGGTGATCGCCTCGACGGCGTGGCCGGTTGTCACCACCCCCGCCTCGGCCTTCACATCCAGGTCGTGGATGGTGCCGTCGGAGTCGCGTGCGTTGAGCTGGCGGACGAACCATTCGCCGGCGTCGTCGATCTCGACCAGCAGCGCGCCGTAGGCGTGATGGAATTCCGCCTTGAGCCCGGCCTTCTTGCCGAGGTAGTTGCGCAGCGTCACCGTGCCGGTTGTCCAGTTGAACTTGGTCGCCTCGTTCTTGCCGCTGGCGACGCTCTCCATAGAGAACTTCGGGTGAGGGAAGATGCCGGATTGTCGGCCGGTGTAGCTCTCCAAACCCGACAGCGGACGCACGGCGGTCGGCAGGATGTTCATTTCACCACAGAAGACAAGGCCGGGGGCCATCTCGAGGCGCACGTCGCAGACATAAGGTAGGATGCGCTCGTCATACCAGGCGTCGTCGAAATCCGCCGCTTGGCTGGTGCCCGGCTTTACCGCCTTGGCGCCGTAGGCCGCCTTGTTGTAGGTGAAGCGGCTGACCATGATCCGCGCGCCGTAGTGCTTGGCCAGCGCATGCAGGTTGGCCCACACCGCATCATGGACCTTCGTGTTGTTCTGCGCGCTCGTCAGGATGAAACGCTTTCCCGTCGGCCGGATCGGCTGCGGCGCTGGCGCGTACTGCACCGGCATGACGGAACCGGACAGCGCCGATTCCTTTATCTGTGCATCCGGCCAGTCGGGCACCAAACCATGCACGCGCTCGGCGCTCAGCAGCCGGTGGCGAAACGTACCCCTATCAAGCCCAAGCCGGCGCGCCGCTTCCGCCGGTGCGGTTGGCGATCGCCCGTTGCCGGACGCACGAAATCCAGCCGCCAGCGCTCCATTTACAGTGTCAATCGCCTGTTTGGCCAGGACTTCCGAAAGGGGGGGTGTTGACAACGCCGGCCTCCGATTTGTAGGAAACTTCCTACAACTTCTCACAAAGCCGACAAGAGTGTCAAGGCTGTTCTTCGTTCTCCGCCGCGTCGGCGCGTGACGCCTGACCGGCCGCCAGAATGCGGGTCAGCTTCTTATTCCATGCGGGATTGTTGATATCCGCGACTTTTCGGGTCAGCAGCATTTTTGCCAAGTCGGGATCCAGCATCGCGCGCTTCACGAACTCCCGAAGTTGCGCGTCTTCATCCGGCAGGAACTTCAACGCGACGCGGACACGCTTCATGATCATGCCTGCCGTGATGGCATTGCCAGTGACCGCCAGCAGCCCGGCCTCGACGCTGTTCCACAGCATGTCGTTTTCAGAAGTGGCCGAGCCCGTAATCGCTTGACGGCGAAGATTGCGCAACGGCTCCAGCATTTTCTGCGCCCGGTGCAGGGCGTGCATCTCACCCGCCCCGGTGAACACCTCCGCCAGTGTTTTTTCGTTCTGTTCGAAGAACTTCATCAGATCCGATGCGTCACCCGAGACGCCCTGCCGGGTGGTCCGCACCTTGAACAGCATGTGCTCTACGACGGCCTGTTTCCACCCTTTTGCCGCTTCCGGCGAGTCTTTGAACAGCCGAACGATCTCCGCCATTTTCTTCGGCGCTTCGTATGGCCCCAGGTTAAGCACCCGCGTCGCCGCCTTGATCGGGTCTTCATCCAAGAGAATGCCCGCGGCCGATTTCTGGATCTGTTCCTCGGTCATCTTCTGTGCTTTCTGCGCGGCCTTGAGTTCGCCCAGGAATTTGTTTTCCAGGTCCGCGCCGCCACGCGCTGCGCGCACCGCCTGGTCGATTTCGTCCTTGAGGCCGGGGATCTGCCCGATGGCCCCCGCGTACTTGTCGCGCCAGATCTTAAAGCGGTGCGGGCTGACTTTGCCGTCTACGCCGACGACGCCGGCCGCCCAATCCAAAAGCACCCTCCGGCCGGCAGCCAGCCCGTCCGCTTCGACAGGGGATCCCTTTAAAATGGTGCGCAGGTTCTCGGCGGCTTCCTTGCCCCCCGGGCCGGCCTTCAAGAGGTGCCCAGCCATCGCCGACGGCGGCACCGGCGTCTTGGCGCGCTCGGCCTTGTCCAATTGGCCGCCCACGCCCTCACGGTACTTCGGCGCGAAGTCGCTCTTGAAATTGGCTTCGGCTTCCTGCCACTTGAGCGCTGCGGCGTTGCCGCCGTCGGCCAGTTTGTTCAACTGGCTGACCAGCCCGGCGTTGACCCGATCCAGCCGCTCGACCACGTCACCTCGCACCAGTTTGCGGGCGGCGTCACGGGCACGCGACAGCCGGGGACGCATGGCGATCAAGTCGGCGGCTGTGATATCCTCGACCGGCGCGGCCTTGGTGATCGGCGCTCCGGTGGCATCCAGCAGCCCGGTATCGACGGTCTCATCCTTCGGTGCCAGCCGGGCCAGGTCGTCGAGCACGTTGTTCAGTTCCGGCGAATGGCCGGCCAACTTGCTGATTTCATCCTTGATCGCCACGGCGTCGTCGGCCAGCGGCGAGGGATCGACCTTGACGTCTTTGGCCAGGGTCTCAGCCTCACGGTACAGCCCGGCCTTCTTCGCGGTATCGGCCTCCTTGGTCTTGCCGACCGCCTCGGACAAGTCCGCGCTCGCCTGCCCGGTGGGATCGCGATTAGCCGCGAGCTTGTCTCCCTCGGCCACGCGCGACTTTTCCACCATCTCGGTATTATGCGCGGCCTTATCCACTTCTGCCTGGGCGGCGTCGCGTTTCACCGCCGTCTGCCTACCAACTTCAGCCGTTGCCTTAGTCGGGTCCGCGCTGATGTCGTTCAGCCCCTCCACTTTCTCACTTGCCCAGGTCCGCAGCGCCTGGTCCCGTTCCTCAAAATCCTTCGAGTACTTGACCCGCAGCCCTTTTTCAGCGGCCACAAGCCCGATGTCGTCGGACGCGAGCCCCACCGTGGGCAGAGGCTCGCCATAAAAACGCGCATCAGACGCGCGCTGATCAATTCGGCCAACAGCGGCGTCCGCATCCGACGCCTGATTCTGGAAAAAGCGTGCGGCCCTATCCGCGATCCTTTTTGGCGTGCCTTTCATCTGGCCTTTTTCATTTTTTACATAGTCGATTCCGCGGTCGTTAGCATACCCCCGCACTTTTCCAGCGGTTTGCGCCGCCGAGCGGCCGGCCGAGGCCGCCGTCGCCGCGCCACCACCGCCTAACATCATCGCCATGAAATCGGCGATCGGCCGCAAGGAGGAGTCCTCCGGTACGACGGCCTGCTCGGCGGTTAGGCCGACGCCCGCACCCGCACCGGCCGCGGCGTCGACCTTGAGCGCCTTGCCCACGTTTTCGATGTAGGGCATCAAAAATGCGTCCAAGAGTTTTGGCGCGCGGGCGGCCATCTCGGGCGCTTCTTTCATCGCGGCCTTGGCCAATCCCCCGCCACCCGCCACCCCCTGAGCGCCGAAGCGGTTGGCGTTATACATGGTCTTCTCGAAAAGGTTCATCTGCTCGGGCTCGACCGTCTCGACGCCCGCCTTGTTGGCCAGCAGATCGGCGCCGGCGGCGATGGAGTCAGCGCCCAGCGGGCTCGGCTGGAACCGGTAGTCGACGCTGCCGCCGCCCAGCCCGGCGGCTTTGTCAGCGGCCCATAGCACAGCGTTAACGATGCCGGTCGACAGGTCGGCCGGCAGCCCGGCGAGATCGGCCAATCCCCGGCCGGCGCCTTGCGCGCCGATCGTTAACCCCCGGCCGCGGTCGACATCGGCAGAACCTTTCGGAATAGGCCGGCCGGCAGCGGCCAACGCGGCAAACGAATCGGCCAGCGGCGACTTGGGCTCCGGCTCGGCGGCCGGCTGCGTCTGCAAGCCGACCTTGGCGTCGAATTCCTCGCGCGGCATGTCGGCGTAGAATTTCCGGTACAGCCGGTCAGCAAGATCCGCA
>Ga0209416_1001613_pt1 | contig 14859 bp, 17 predicted proteins | sample RifGroF1_FD_184001 | JGI IMG/M metagenome (GOLD analysis project Ga0209416, IMG submission 184001) | Groundwater microbial communities from Rifle, Colorado, USA - Groundwater F1 (SPAdes) (version 2) | ecosystem: Environmental > Aquatic > Deep subsurface > Groundwater | place: Rifle, Colorado...
GTTTGCTTTTTGCCTGTACGAGATAGGGGAAGTTTTTGGAAGGAGGCAAGATTATGCCAGGACCAGCACCAAAGCCTGCTAATATAAGGCAGCGCAGAAATAAAAAATCAGGGGCAGCAACCTTGCCGCATCCTGAAAAATCATCAAAAAAAATACCTGAATTACAAAACCCCGATAACCGCATTTTCCACAAACTCACTCGCGATTGGTGGGGGCGTGTATGGGAATCTCCAATGGCAGGAGAATATTTGCCAACAGACATTGACGGATTGGCAAGGCTTGCAATTCTTATAGATAATTATTATAAAAATTGTGGCCTTGTTGGTGCAAAAGAAACGCTAGGAGAAATCAGACTTCAAGAAGCGCGTTTTGGATTATCACCTGTAGACCGCAGCCGCTTACAATGGGAAGTTGCGAGAGGTGAAGAAGCAGAAAAAAAGAGAAGCCCCAAACAAAACGCAAAACCACACAAAGCCGACCCGAGGGGAATTTTGGGAGTGGTTGAATGAGTGTTTTAATGGTTCCTTTTGATAAGCAACCGTGGCCGACATTAGGACCGTTGGTTTGTGATTTCATAGAGGAAAATTTGGTATTTGGACCCGGAGATTTGCGCGGTCAACCCGCAGTAGTCGATGATGAAAAACGCGCTCTAATCTGGCGTATGTATGAAATATATCCGCAGGGGCATGTATCAGCCGGGCGGCGTAGGTTTAAACGTGTAGGTTTAAGCCTTGCGAAAGGACTTGCAAAAACTGAATTTGCCGCGTGGATTGCCGCGTGCGAACTGCACCACGAAGCCCCTGTAAGGTGTATAGGATTTGATAAAAAAGGCAATCCGGTAGGCGGGCCGGTGACCGACCCTTACATACCACTAGTAGCATACACGGAAGAACAGTCTGACGAATTAGCTTACGGAGCATTAAAGGCGATACTTGAAGAAAGCCCGATCCGTGACGATTTTGACATTGGATTTGAAAGGATAATGCGCAGGAACGGAGATGGAAAGGCTGTGTCTCTTTCATCAAGCCCGAGCGCAAGAGACGGAGCGAGAACAACATTTCAGCTTGCGGACGAACCACTTGCCTTAGATACTCCCATACCTACTCCTAAAGGATGGACTACTATGGGCGAAGTTCAGCCGGGTGATGTTGTATTTGGATGCGACGGCAATCTATGCAATGTTTTAGGAATTAGCGAAGTTAAGAGCGGGCGCCCATGTTATCGGGTAACATTCGGTGATGGTTCATCTATAGTTGCAGATTGCGGACATTTATGGAGAGTATATGACCACAGCCCTTCTTATAGATGCGAGCGCACAGTGACAACAGAGTATATTTTTAATCATAAGTGGTCAGATAGCAGGAGGTTTACTCTTGTAAAGCCGGAACCGCTGGAGTTATCAGATGCCAATTTGCCATTAGAACCATATTTCTTGGGTTTGTGGCTTGGCGATGGCGATTCACGAAACGCTACTGTTTGTGTCGGTAAAGATGATTTAGAAGCAACGGAGAGTTTAATCGCTGACACTGGATATAAAGTAAGCCGTTGCAACACCAAAAACAATACCCCAATGCTGTATGTAACCCTTAAAGACAGTAATTATAGTGGGTGGGGTGCTACTACCGGCAAACCAAACAACCGTTCTGTTGTCGGCAAATTACGCGAATTGGAGTTACTGACAAACAAGCATATTCCAACACAATATTTACGTTCAAGCAAAAGCCAAAGGCTTGCTTTACTTCAAGGATTGATGGATTCCGATGGATGTATTGATGATAAAGGACGATGCACGTTTGTTAACACAAATTTAACTATTATAAAAGGCGTAAGAGAGTTATTGCAGACGCTCGGATATAGACCAAACACACAGACAATTACAACAGATATGAGGTGGAACACGCCGCGAGAAATATATAAAATCCACTTTATGGCAAATTTTAACTTGCCTCCGTTTCGTCTCAGGAGAAAACGCGAAAAAGTTATTGAACGAGTGCAGACCAACAAACCACTGTCTGTCGCTACCGTTGAAATAGTTGAGAGCGTCCCTGTTAGGTGTATTTCTGTTGATAGTGCTGACCATTTATTCTTAGCTGGGGAAAGTATGATGCCTACACATAATACGCATTGGTGGACAAGCCAAAAGCTTATAAAAGCACACCAAACCATGATGGCAAATTTGCCAAAAAGAAAACTTTCAGACGCCTGGGCGCTGGAAGTAACAACAGCCCCGGAACTTGGAGCTGGTTCGGTAGCAGAATCTACCATGGATTATGCAAGAGCAATCAAGGAAGGGCGGGTAAAAGATGCCCGTCTTTTTTATTTCCATAGGCAAGCATCTGACGATCAGGATTTAGAGACGGAAGAAGGAGCAAGGGCAGCAGTAATTGAAGCTTCGGGACCGGCGGCGGCATGGCGTGATATTGACGCTATAGTTGAATTATGGCGTGACCCTACAACAGATAGAGGTTATTGGGAGCGAGTATGGTGTAATCGATTAGTGAAGTCATGTCAAAAAGCTTTTGATACCGATAAATGGAAAAAGTTAGCAGCCAAAGAGAATCCGGTAAAAGATGGGGACTTAATAACACTTGGCTTTGATGGAGCGCAATTCCACGATTCAACCGGACTTGTAGCAACTCACATTGAAACAGGTTATCAATGGGTATTAGGTGTGTGGGAATGTCCATATGGGATAGAAAACTGGCAGGTTCCCGTAGAAGAGGTTGACGATGCAGTACAAGCCGCTTTTCAACGTTATAATGTGTGGCGAATGTATGCCGACCCGCCATACTGGCAATCTTGGCTGGCTAAATGGGCAGGAGAAAAAGGAAACGATAGAGTTATAGAGTGGTGGACTAACCGAAGAAAAGCCATGTCATATGCCCTTGAAAGCTACGACACAGCTATAACAAGCGGCGATATTTCGCACAGCGGAGAGGCTGACTTGACAAGACATATCGGAAACTCGTACAGGCATGATTTGCCGCAAAAGGATGAGGAAACAGGCAAGGCTTTATGGTTAATAAGAAAAGAAAGAAAAGATTCGCCCCATAAAATTGACCTTGCGATGGCTTCTGTATTGTCGTGGGCAGCTAGAAAAGATGCAATTTCCATGGGCGCCCAAAATGCAACCTCAGTATATGAAAAGCGCGGAATGAGATCGTTATTATAATCCACCATAAAGAGAAGGTGAAACATGAACTTTATAAATCGAGCAAAACTCCTATTCAAAAACGGCTACTTCGAAGAATACGTCAAGCGCTTCGTTTCCGGCGATGACGTCCCCGGAGATACCGGACTTACAAACATCAGCACCCACACCGCACTCAAATACAGTGCGGTTTTTACATGTAACAGGGTATTGGGCGAGACATTTGCCAGCGTTCCTGCCATGGAGTACCGCAAAAAGCTTGATGGCACCCGAGAACCCACCAACGACACGGCTGTTTATGATGTCCTGCACAACAAGCCTAATGAAGATATGGCGCCGTTCAATTTTAAAGAAGCTTGCATGAGCGCGATAAACCTGGGCGGTAACTCAGTAAGCCACAAGTTGGTCAACAAATACGGTGAACTTGTGGGCTTGTACCCCTATGAATGGCAGCGAGTTCGGATTGAAAAGGAAAACAACCGGCTAGTGTATACCATTGTGGACGGAATCGGTCAGCCGAAACTTAATAGAAGCGAGGTATTCCACATCCCTGGCCCCAGCCTTAATGGCTACATTGGCTTGACGCCCATCGAATACATAGCCGGAGCCATCAGTCTTGGACTATCCTATGAGCAATTCGGCAGGCAGTTTTATAAAAACGGCGTTAATTCCAGCGGAGCGTTCAGCTTTGCAGGAGAATTGACCGAGGCATCGTTCAAAAGATTAAAGGCTGATTTAAAAACAAACTACGCAGGTATGGTCAATGCTGGCGTCCCGATGTTGCTTGAAAACGGCGGCAAGTTTGAACCTTTCGCCATGAAACCTGCCGACGCTCAACTCATTGAAAACAAGCGCTTCCAAAAAGAGGACATAGCAAGCGTTTATAGGGTACCGATGCATATGCTGCAGGATTTAACTCACGCTACCTTCTCAAATATTGAAAATTTGAGTTTACAGTTTGTAATTTATACCATGTTGCCGCATTTTAAGCGCGCTGAAGACTGTATTAATGCACAGCTTTTGACGTTTGAGCAGCGAAAAGCAGGGTATTACATCGAATTCAACATGTCGGGTTTGTTACGAGGCGACATGAAAAGCAGGGCAGAAGCCTATTCAACGGGTAGAACCGCAGGTTACTTAAGTGTTAACGATATTAGGAAATTGGAAAATATGTCACCTATACCTAACGGAGATATATATTTACAGCCTTTAAATTACGCAGAAGCAGGGACAATCCAAAAAGAAGACCAAACAAAAGCCATGACAGAAGCTATTTACAAAATGCTAGAAAACAAAGGAGTTGAGAAATAATGCCTAAAACTAAGTTTTGGAAGTTTCAAGCCAAAAAGGATAAAACCGGCGAGCTTACGCTTTACGGTGAAATATCAAACTACACATGGTGGGGCGATGAAATTACTCCAAAAGAGTTTAAAAAAGATCTGGACGCTCTCGGCGACATTGACATCCTGAATATCTATGTAAACAGCCCGGGTGGCGATGTTTTTGCTGCACAAGCCATGGTTTCGATGCTGGAAAGACACAGCGCCGAAAAGAATGTTTATGTCGATGGATTAATGGCAAGCGCTGCAACGTTTTTCGTAAAGGTTGGTAAGGTCATAATGCCGTCAAACGCAATGATGATGTACCATAACCCAATATCTGGAGTGTGGGGAAATGCCAATAAAATGAGAAAAATGGCTGATGATCTTGATAAAGTCAGAGAATCTATGTTGGGCATATACCGTGACAAAACCGGCATGACAGACGAGGAAATCATTGTGCTGCTTGATGCCGAAACATGGATGACAGCCGCTGAAGCCAAAGAATACGGGTTTGCGGACGAGGTTGAAGAAGAAAAAAAGGTTGCTGCATCAATAAGCAACACAAATTTAATTTTCAACAGCGTTCAAACCGACATGTCCAAGTTTCTACACCCGGAGTCGATAATAAAAAAGTTTGTTGCATTTGCGGAACCACCTGCAACAGACCCCGTACCACCCCCCATCGACGATCCCCGGCCCGCGCCGGCTGATCTATATAAATCAAAAATAACCAATATCGAAAGGAGACTGAAGAGCTATGGAATTTAAAAAGATGCTCAAAGCAAAGATGGAAGAACAGTCTGCATTGCTCAACAAGGCGCTGGCTGAAAACAGGGCCATGACACCAGAGGAACAGACTACAATGGACTCACTTGAGGTTGAAATAAAGAACCTTGAGAAATCAATCGAGGCTCAGGAAAAGATTGACACCAGAACCGCAGCCAATGCAGCACCTATCAACGAACCCATTCCCGCAGAGCCCAAAGGCAATCCAACTGTAGAAAATATCACCCGCGGAATTTTCGGTTCAGTCGGCGGATATTTTCAGGCAGTCCACAAATCCAAGAACGACCCCACAGCAGTGGAAAAGCTTGCAAAACTCAACAGCGAAGTGCTGAAAATCGTCAACGCCGCAGGCATGAACGAATCAGTTCCCGCAGACGGCGGCGTATTGGTAGGTACCGACATATCCACAGTGTTGCTTCAGCAGTCCATTGAACAAAGTAAACTGATGAGCAGGATATTTGAGCTCCCTGTCAGCCAGAACTCAAATAGCGTATCTTTACCAATTATTGACGATGACGAAATTGAAATGTACTGGGACGGTGAAGCAGATCTGATTACCGGGACAAAACCCAAAATGGGATCCGTGGACATGAAGCTCAAGAACCTCAACGGACTCATTTATGTCACCAATGACCTGCTTGAAGATGCAGCTTCCCTTGAAGCATTCATCATGAAGAAATTCCCTGAAAAGCAGTCCAAAAAGCTTGACAAAGCAATCATAGCTGGTACCGGCGCAGGAATGCCGCAGGGTATCAAAACAGCCCCCGCTCTCATATCTGTAGCTAAAGAAACCGGTCAGGCAGCAAGGACAATCGTCGCTCAGAACATAATCAACATGTACGCTAGGTTTGACGGCAACGATAACACTGCAGTGTGGGTAGCCAACAGGAACACCTTGCCGCAGCTCTGCCAGATGGGAATAGTTGTAGGTAACGGCGGAATGCTTGTATACATGCCTCCGAACGGACTCGCAGACAGGCCAAACGGTGCATTGATGGGCATACCCCTGATACTCCTTGAATACTGCGAAACTCTCGGCACAGCAGGTGACATCATGCTTGTTGACCTTTCTCAGTACATCATGGCAAAAAAGAGCGCAATGAAGATTGCTCCCTCCATGCACGTGAGATTTGAGTACAACGAAATGGCATACAGATTCACTTACAGAGCAGACGGCCAGCCTGCAAAGAAAAAAGCCCGCACGCCCGACAAAGGCGCTGATACCGTTTCCCCGTTCGTAGCTTTGGCAACAAGGGCTTAATTGACGGAACATCAACAACCGGGCCTCGGTCATCCGGGGCCTCAAAATAAAAAAACAGGAGGTAACCAATAATGTTACTTGTACAAAAACAGCATTTAGTCCCGGCAGTATGGCCTGTGGACTTGAATACCGGCGCGAATTCCGGCGATTACGTCAGCATGAAAAACTATAACCACCTCACAATCGTTATCATGTGTACCACAGCCACAGGCACAGCAGTAGTGACACTGAAACAAGCTTCTGCAGTAGCGGGTACCGGAGAAAAAGCACTTGCATTCACAAAGCAGTGGCAGACCGGAGCAAAATGGAAGTTCACAGCCCCCACAGGCAGATTCACAGTTGGCGAAACCGTAACCGGAGCAGCTGGCGCAAGTGGAGTTGTAGCAGAATCCGGCGCAGACTATATCCTGGTATACACAGTCAACGGCACCGCAGTAGTTGATGGCGAAACCCTTACCGGCGGAACTTCTGGCTATACTGCAACCGCTAACGGCGCAGGAACCGAAGAGGACATATTGCTTGAAGTCGCAGTAACAAGCGACACTTTTACAATCCCCGCAGTAGCAAACAGGATGTATGTCATAGAAGTGGACGCAAACACCCTTGACATGGACAATGAATTTGACTGCGTAAGGCTGCACATTGCTCAGGCAAACGCTGCAAAGATAGGATCTGCACTCTATATCCTGTCAGAAGCCAGATATACCGGCGAACCTATGCCTACAGCAATATACGATTAATCAACAGGCCCGGTATATCCGGGCTTGATTCTTTTTGAAAGAGAGGAAAATTATAGATGAGAAATGCAATTTTTTCAAATTATCAGCCCGGCGGCATGTTCTCGGTAATTGATGTGGATAAACACCCTGGAAACGTATGGTTTGTGGACTCGGGACACGCTTCCAAATCCGACAGTGACGGCTACGGCCAAAATCCGGACGCACCCTTTTCCACAATCGACTATGCCATAGGCAAACTTACCGTTAACAACGGCGACGTGATATATGTAGCTCCCGGCCACACCGAAACACTGTCAGCAGCATCAACAATCACCGCTGATGTAGCAGGCGCAAGCATAATCGGTCTCGGAGCAGGCAACGACAGGCCCAAAATCACAATAGGCACAGATGCCGCCGCAACAATTACAATCAGCGCAGCCAGCGTATGCCTGAAAAACATAATTGTCATAGGCGCACTTGACGGCCTCAACAGCGCAATCACTGTAACCGGTGACGATTGTGATATTGATATCGAGTACAGAGACACCAGCGCAACAGTAGAGGCTAATATAGCAATAACAGCCACCAGTGTTGACCGTGCTAAAATCAAACTGAATTACATCGGTTTTATCGCTGGCAATGCAGTAACCAATGCAATAGTCCTGGACGGCTGTACTTCCTGCAATGCAGAAGTAGCTTTCTACGGCGTGGCATCTACCGCAATTGTGGAATTCACTGGCAATGCTTGCCACAATATCAATGTGAAAGGTTACTTCTACAACAGCGGCACCAGCGACCTGAGTAAAAACGTAGTCGATACAATAACAGGCTCAACTTGGGCAGTATCCGGATTTGATGGCGTTGCAGGATGTGGGTTCTCTGGAGGCTCAGGGGCTGCAGTAGCAAAAGATGATGTCAGTGCAGTAAATGCATTGATCGGCACTATTGTAAATACCGGCGGAACTGCTACCTTAGGTGCAATCCTCGGAGATTTTGCAAATGTAACATTGATTACAAAACTCACAACTCTGCTTGGTGCAATAATCAACGGCACCGGTACGACTCTCCCGACCAACAAATCTCTGTATGACAAAATCAGAGAATTTGGAGACGGCTATTTGGTATCCAAAGAAATAACCTATGATGCCTCTGCCTCATATACGGCATTTACAGTTACCGGACTTGTAGCCTGTAAAGTGATAGGCTACATTACTACACCTCTATCTAACGATGCAGCCACAACCAGCGTGGGCACCGCAACCAGTGCGGCTGGATTGATTGCAGCCACAGCAGGCACTGCAATGCAGACTGCAAACCAGGTGTGGGCAGACAATGCTCCTAGTAAATTTGAGGCTTTGCCAACGGCTTACAGTGTAATAGGTGATGGTGAAGATATTGCTGTTGATGGTAATGCAAACCTTGCAGCGGGTGTTGTTACTCTCTACTGCTTCTGGAAACCACTCAGTGCAGATGGTAATGTAGTAGCGGCATAATAAACGCGAAATAAGCGGGCACCATAACGGACCCGCTTATTTTTTTTCGAAAGGACTGATTATATGTTAGTCAAAATGGTTCAACATTACGGGCTAATGGGCAAAAAACCACTACGCAAGAGCAAGGAATATAACCTTGACGAGGCTACAGCCAAAGCGGTAATAGCTCAAAAAGCCGGGAAAAAGACAAAGAAAGGGTGATCTGAATGCCCGACCTTGGAACTGTAACAATAACTGAGGAAACCTTTAACACGGTTAAAAAAGTAAAATTTGAATGGACAAGTGTCAACGGCGGCGGCGATGCCGGTAAAGCTTCAAAAACTACCTCCAACGCATACACCGGCGAAATAATCCGCCTTGTGACAATACCTGATGCAGTTGATGTGCCCACAGACAATTACGACATCGTTATAAATGACGAAGACAGCACCGATGTGCTTATGGGCGCCGGAGCTAACAGAGATACCGCCAATACGGAACAGGTGCTTGCATCGAGCCTGGGATGTGTGGCGAACGATAAGCTCTCCTTGTCTGTGGAAAACGCAGGCAATGCTAAACAGGGCACAACAATAATTTATATCCGATAGCAGGTGATACCATGTACAAAATAATTACCCCGGTAGCAACTGAACCGGTTTCCTTGGCAGAAGTCCGCATGGCATTGCGCCTTGACAGCGCCGATTTTGCCGACAACATCACAAAATATCAAAGCATAGTCCCAGGCGCTCATGTTGTAGCCGCAGCGTATAGCTTGGTTGGTTCTTCTGCCGATGTCCTGGGCAAATCATCTGTAGTCTACCTTAATTCCGGCACTAACGGAGCAGGCGGCACTATAGATGCTAAAATCCAGGAATCTGATGATGATGTCACTTACACCGACTGGGCAGGCGGCGCATTTACTCAGGTAACCGAAACTAATGACAATGCCGTGCAGGAAAAAGAATACACCGGTAGCAAACAATACATCCGGGTAGTGTGTACCGTAGCTGTTGCAACCTGTGATTTTGGTGTTGATGTGATAGTCAAGACAGGAGAGACCGCAGAAGATACCCTGCTCGAATCATACATTACCGCAGCCAGGGAACACGGCGAGGACGTAACCCGTAGAGCCTTTGCAACACAGACGTTGGAATTGCTGCTTGACTCATTTCCTTGCGGGGACATAGAAATTCCGATGCCGCCGCTGCAGTCAGTGACCAGTATTAAATATAAGGATTATGAGGGCACGGAAACCACAATGACCGTAACCACGGAATACCTTACTGATGCTGATGGCGATATTGGACGGATAGTTTTGCCCTACGGCATATCCTGGCCGTCATTTACTGCTTACCCAGTTAATCCCATAAGAGTTCGCTTTGTAGCAGGTTATACAACGTTGCCGAAAATCTTTAAAAATGCCATGTTGCTGCATATTGGATTTATGAACAAATACAGGGATCAGGGGATTCCAGAAGAAGATATGAAAACGGTTAACGGCATATATCGGTCAAGGAAGAGTGGGTGGTTTTGATGGCTAAATTGCCGAAATACATGAAACTTGGGAAAATGGAATACTCAAAAGAAACCAAAGGATTAACACTTACCATTAGCGTAAAGCGATGGGGCTGGCCGGTTATCTTGTTTAACTTCCTTCATGAATGCAAAAATCTTCCTTGGTGGAAATGGCTTGTTTATCCCAAAATATGCCTCAGAGCTTTGATTTGCGGGGTGTCGTATGATTAATGCGGGGGAACTTAACAAGCAGATCACCCTTCAAGTCCCAACAGTAGCTCGGGATGATTTTAATCAGCCTATTATCACATGGGCAGACTCGGCCACGGTATGGGCAGGAATCATTACCACAGGCAGTAGAGAATACTACGCAGCACAAAAGCTGTATGCCGAAACATCGGCAGTGTTCAAAGTTCGGTACCGAAACAACATGAGTACAAGGATGAGAATTAAATATGGCAACCGGTATTTTGCAATACTTGGAATAGCGGACCCGGAAGAGCAGCATATTGAGCTGCTTTTATCATGTAAGGAGGCGGTATAACATATGGAACTTGAAACCGCCCTCAAAACCTATCTCTTAGCATACGCAGGATTAACTGCTTTGATAGCGGATAGATTAGAGCCCGAAGAATTGCCGCAAGGCTTCGCGCTTCCCGCCGTCACTTACATAAAAATATCCGATGTCAAAGACCACACCTTGACAGGGCAATTGGCAGTAGAAAGTCCGTATTTTCAATTTACAGTATTTGCATCAACAAAAGCCGGAGCAAGAGCAGTAGCTAATCAACTTAAAGCCGCCCTAAACGACTATTCCGGAACCTTAAGTACCATAGTCATTCAACACATAAGACTGGAAAATGAAATGTCAAGCCTTGAAAAAAGTCCGGATGGCACAGTAAAAGTTTTCACAGAAGATCTTGAATATAACATTACATTTGAAAAGGAGTAAGAATATGGGAGCAAAAATTGGATTTGGAACAACGTTTTCATGGAACAGCCAGACAGTTGCACTACTTAAAAACATTGGAGGCGTTGAATTGTCTGTGGACATGGTTGACGTTACCACGCATCAGTCAACCAGCGGATTCAAAGAATTTTTACCAGGACTAGCTGATGCTGGAGAAGTACCTATTGAAGGACTTTTTGATTACGCTGACACCGCAGGCCAGCAGGCTATGGTAACAGACGCTGCTGCAAAAACATCAAGGACGGTAGTAATTACATTTCCAGCTGCAACCGGTGCGACATGGACGTTCACTGGGTATATAAGCAAAATAAAAATAGCAGATGCGCCACACGACGGGAGCATACCATTTACCGCATCGATCAAGGTAACCGGAGTGCCTACATTCGCAGTGGCAACCTCTACAGGTCTGACAACCCCGTTCTTTGTAATCAGTGAGAGCGCGGTAATTACCCCGGCAGCATCAGGCAGCGTGTACACCTATGTAGCAACCGTGCTTACGGGCGTTACCAGTGTAACCGTTACACCAACAGCAGCCGCAGGAACAATTACGGTCAACGGAAACACAGTGGCAACAGGAGTTGCATCAAGCGCAATTACGCTCGGAGCAGCAGGTAGTGTGACTACTATTACGATTGTGGTAACTGAGTCTAACAAGGCATCAAAAACTTATGTAATCTACTTAAGCAGGGCAGCATCATAACACCGGGGAGGAATAACCTCCCCTTTTATTTTAGGAGGATTTATTATGGTAAATTTTAAAATAGAAGCTAAGCCAGGATTTAACACGACAATATTTATAGACGACATCGAAATCAAAGGGGTAAGCAGTTATAGATTATCTCACGATGCCGGAGGCGTTCCGATACTGTCACTGGAATTCCCTACTAAAGGAGTAACGGTTAACGGTAAGGGAGTTTTTGAAATACCAGAAGAAACAAAGGCATTTCTTTTAAAACAAATTTGTAAGGAGGAAAAATTATGAGACAGCTTATAACAAACGATATATTCCAAATGAGCAGGATTCTTAAGAAATTGGAAATTAAAACAGACTTTATTCTTAGCAAAGATGATGAAAATTCAGATCAAAGCTTCGGAGTGCAGATAATTGTAAAAATAGCAGAAAATGCACACCTTGCACAAAATGAAATCAATAGCTTTATCGGTGGACTTTGCGGAATGAGCGGTGAAAAATTCGGTAAATTGCCTATAAAAGAATCATTAGAAATTATAAAGCAATTCAAAGACCTTGACGGCATATCAGATTTTTTCAAGCGTGCGGGTCAATTAGCGAAGTAAAAATTATTGACCTGCTGTTAAGGCGGTACGGCAGCATAGATTTTATACTGTCAACTCCGTATAGTGTCGGACTTGAATATATTAAATACGCTTCAGAAGAAGAACGAGACTCTTTGATATGGCAAATGTGGCTTTCGTTATACCCACATATGACAGAAAAAACATTCATCACATTTTCGGATTATAAGAAAAAATATTTTACACAGAGTAAACCGCATGAGCAGACCGATGACGAAATGATTGCAATGTGCAAACTGCTTAACGCTGCATTCGGCGGGGAGGTGGTGGAGGCGTAATGGCTATTTATTCAAAAAATGTAAAAGGATTAGACGAAGCAATTGTCGCATTTCAAAAGCTTGACAGTGACAAAACTAATTCATTTGTCGTAGCAGCAGCCAGAGATTCTGCAGAATTAATACTGCAAAGAGCAAAAGCCCTAGTTCCCGTTGATTTAGGAAAATTAAAAGCCGCACTGGAAGTTAAACAAGTAAAAATGAGAGCAAAAAAATATTCAAGAATAATAATTGACCAGCCAGTTTTTACAGTAGGTCCTAAATACGCCAAAATGGGCGGCAAAAAAGGCAGCAGTGGCGGCGTGAATTATGGGCATTTAGTTGAACTCGGACACAAAACAATACAAGGCAAGCCTGTACAGTCAAAACCGTACCTCAGGCCTGCCGCCGACAACAGCAAACAAGATGTAATCAACTTAATAATAAAGTCCATAAATGCCGCACTTGATGAATTTGGGGAGTGATTAAATGAGCAGTGTTATACGTTCGCTTGTTGTAAAAGTAGGCGCAGACTTAACTGAGTTTCAAAAAAACATGAAACAAGTTTCCAAAGACATGAAAAAAGTAGGCAAAGAACTATCAGCCGCAGGCTCAACCCTCACCAAAGGTTTGACTCTTCCTATTCTTGGTGCAGTCGCAGGATTAACCGGATTAGCCATTAATGCCGGAAAAGATGCAGATGCACTCATAACTTTAGCAAATAAAACTGGCATTACAACGCAGGCATTGCAAGAGATGCAATATGCCGCCCGTTTCATCGATGTTGAAGTCGAGACAATGACCGGCAGCATGCAGAAGTTGACTAAAAACATGGACATGGCAAGGAAGGGAAGTAAAGACCAAGAAGAAGCATTCAAAAGGCTTGGAGTAGAATACAAAAACCAAGATGGAAGTTTAAGGAATGCAAAAGACGTATGGGCGGAATCTATTGATGCTCTTGGGAAAGTAGCCAGCGAAGCCGACAGAGATGCCTTGGCGATGAATCTATTTGGCAAATCGTCAGCGGAATTGAATCCATTGATTAAGGTAGGTTCAACAGAGTTAAAGCGCTATGCGCAAGAAGCTCATGACGTTGGCGCGGTAATGGATGATAAAACCGTTTCCGCCCTGGGTAGGTTCGATGATACCATGCAGAGAATTCAGGCGGTGTTAAAAAATGCAACTGCAGAAATAGGGGCGGCTTTTCTTCCGGTACTGGAAAAATTAACTCCAGTATTTGAAGAGAAAATTGTACCTGCCATACAGAGTCTTGCAGGGTTTATTACCGGGCTGATAGAAAAATTTGACAATATGTCTCCGGAAATGCAAGGATTTGTTGTTGGTCTTGCGGGTCTTGCTGTAGCAATTGGGCCGGTGATACACATAATAGGAATTGTAATAACGGCCATTAGCGGGATTACGGCAGGATTTGCGGCAGCTTCAGCAGCGATAGCAGGCGGCGGCGGTATTATTGCAGCACTCGGCGCGTTACTTGGGCCTGTCGGAATCGTGCTTGTTGTCATAGCAGCTTTGGCAGCAGCGGCATATCTCATCATAAAAAACTGGGAACCCATTAAGGAGTTTTTTATAAACCTGTGGACAAGTGTTACAGATTGGATAGTTACAGCATGGGATAATATTAAGAATTTTTTCACTACTACGTGGGAAAACCTCAAAACATTTTTTGCAACCTGGGGAACGGAAATGCTTGCAATTATTTTGCCTTTCATCGGTATACCTTTGCTGATAATAAAACACTGGGATGAAATCAAAGCATTTTTAATAAGTCTATGGAACGGCATAGCAGAATTTTTTACAACGAAAATTCCAGAGATAATCGACAATATTGTAAAGTTTTTTAACGAGCTACCTGGGAAAATTGGGTATGCTTTAGGTTTTGCAATAGGCACGCTGATAAAATGGGGCGCAGATGTTGTTGACTGGGTTATTGAAAACGTTCCAAAAATAATAGAAAGTGCAGTGAATTTTTTCACAGAACTACCCGAAAAACTGGCCGCTATTCTTGTTAGTGTTTTAGAAACAGTCTTTAAATGGGGTACAGATTTAGGTGCATGGATAACAAAAGAAGTCCCCA
>Ga0209416_1001615_pt1 | contig 14845 bp, 19 predicted proteins | sample RifGroF1_FD_184001 | JGI IMG/M metagenome (GOLD analysis project Ga0209416, IMG submission 184001) | Groundwater microbial communities from Rifle, Colorado, USA - Groundwater F1 (SPAdes) (version 2) | ecosystem: Environmental > Aquatic > Deep subsurface > Groundwater | place: Rifle, Colorado...
AGACTTAGTAGATAAAGGTATTGTAAAAGAAGGAACCCATATATTAGATATGGGATGTGGCTTTGGAAGAAATTCTAATTGGTTAGCTGATCAAGGAGCTGTTGTAAATGCAATAAATATTAATGAGAAAGAATTAGCTGAAGCTAGAAAAAGAGCAAGTGAATTAGGAGTTACTGTTAACTATGTTAAAGCAGATGCAGGTAACCTACCTTTTCCAGATTCATCCTTTGATGTTTTACTAGATGCTGGTTGTACACATATGTGTGATGCACAAACACAACAGAAATCAGTAGAAGAAGCTTCAAGAGTTATAAAACAAGGAGGATATTTACAATTCTTTGGTTTTAGTAAAGAGCACCCCTCATATTCTAGAAACCCTAATAGTCCTCAATTTCGTGATATAGAGGATATTAAAAAACAGTATGGGGAATACTTTGAAATAGTAGGTGAACCTAAAAAACAGGAATGGAAACAGGGTAATGATACACATATAGGTTGGGAAATACTCATGAAGAGGAAATAGCGAAAGAATAGACATTTCTTGATATAATAAAAATATGAAAGCTATTGAAAACGAGATTAGTATTAAAGAACTTAAGGATATGTCATCTAAAATGTTTGGTAATTTAGTTAAGGCTGTTGTTGATATTGAAAAGGGTATTTTAGTTGTTGATGCAGAGTTACACTCTGATGAGGAGGCATATCTGCTTCAATTAGGTTCTAAGCAAGAAAATCTTTGGGGTATAAATATATATCCAGATTTAGACAAAAAAGAAAGAATAGAGTTTGATTCAATGATAAACTTAAGACCTTCTCAGAATAATAATTCAAGAGGAGTAGATGATGAAGAGATTCAGAGAAAGATTTTAGATATTGTTAATTCTAAAATTATTGATTAATGAGTAATATTCAACATAAAAAACAATCAGAAGGTAATTGGCAGAGTAAACCATACTTAGAACAGATGGCGAATATAGGTAGTGAAGTATATAGGGCTATTAATTGGAGAAACAAGGGTAATGAAGAGTATGCTCATTTAGCTTTTAATAGATCACTAGAACTTTTTGATTTATCAAAAGAATCTAAATTAACCTCATCTCAATATAGAGAGCTAACTAGGATGAGAGAGATATGGATAGATTATTTTAAATATGAGAATGAGTATAATTCTACACAGGAGAACATAAACAAATACTTTATGTATTTAACAATAGCTTTTAAGAACGTTGTGAGATAGTGGATATTAATAAAGTTTCTTAATAACCCCCTTTGTATACTAGACATCATGTTTATTTAGTTCTATATTATTACTGTTATATATTTAATTTTATAACAAAGATAATATGAAAAAGAGTATTTTACTTGTTACTTTCATATTCCTAGCGGTATCTTCCCTTACGGCTTTTGCTCAAACAGGAACTCCTCAAGGAGGATCAGATACTGTTATAGCACCACAGGGTTCAAGTAGCCAAAAGTGTGTTGATGTGACTAGGAAGGTTGATTTAGTAACAGAGAGATATGACAAGAGTCAGGAAAAATACATGACTGCTTTTGAGAATGTTTTGGAGGCATTAGCATTAAAGTTTAAAGCAGATGGATATGATACCTCTGACTTAGAAGAGCATCTTGCTGAGTACAATAACATGGTACAGAATGCTTCTAGGTACTACAACGAATTTAAAACAGGTATGGATAATTCTAAAAAAGGTATATGTGGAAACAGTGATGCTGAGGCCGGTCAAGCATTTAACTCTGCTAGAACCCAACTTATGTCATGTAAAAACGAAATGCTTCAGTTAAGAACATATGCTCAACAGACACTAAAACAGGATTTACTAGATTTAAAGAGTCAGGTTGTTGAATAAATTGTAATAAATAGATTGTCATGGAAGACAAAAATTTAGTAAACACGACACCTGTTGTAGAAGAGGTTGCAACAGATGGTTCTAAAAAGAAGAAAACATTACTACTCATTATTGCAATTGGAATTATAATAATTGCAATTGTTGTAGGAGTAGTATTAGTAGGAATGAAGAACAAAGATGCTGAACTCTCATCTCTTGATGATGCTATAACTTCAATAGAGAGCCTCTTTAGTGATACAGAGGATATAGATAACGAGATGGGTGATTTACCAGAAGATTTTCTAGAAGCAGAATCAGTTTCTACTGAGGAAATAGATAATTCTATTTCTGATTTAGATGAACAGATGGATGAACTAGATACTTTAGATGAAGATTACGAACTTGAATCAAGTGATGTCGGTTTAGAATAGTATATGAACAAAAAGAGAGAGGGAGCTAGGATACAGATTCCTATTCCCTCTTTTTTTTGAAGAAAAACAACTCAATGATGGTGGGAAATACATGTTTGGAACACATGATGATATAATTGGAATATGACTGATCAACAAGAAAATCAAGAAAAATTAGATTCTGAATTCAGTATTGAAATTGTAAATACTCCTGAGGTGTCACAAGAGTATAAAAGTTTCAGAGAGGAGATTTGGGAACAAACTGTTAAAGAAGGTAAACAAGTAGGGAAGGAATTCTTCAATGGTGAAATATACAGGTTAATGAATTTTGATGAGGAGAGTAGAACAATCCAACTTGGAATAATGCAATATGCAGATAGACTACTTAAAACAAAAATTTCTCAAGAAGAGATAGCTAAAAGGTTTGGTAGAGATCATGTTATGCAACACTGTGTGGCAAATGGAATTCTACTTACTTCTGATAAGAAATTGGTTGTAGGGATTAAGAAAAATTCAGTAGATTTGAAACCAGGTAAATTGGCATATATAGGAGGTAATCTTAATGCCGATGAGGTAGAGATTCATACTTTTGAAGATATATATACAATGATGATGAGAGAAATAGGAGAAGAGACGAAGATTAATCCTCAAAGGGAAAGGTTATCTTTTGCAAGATTGGTTACCAATGGTAATTTCGCAAGTTTCTATTTTCTTTACCAATTAGATATTTCTTCTGAAGAGATTGATTCAATACACAGAGAGGGTGAATTTACTAGACTCGAGACTATGACACCCGAAGAAATTGAAAAGACAGATAGAGTGGCTATCACAGATTTTAATCAAAGCAAAGAGTGGGTAGAGTCGTTAGTATAAGGTTTATATTAACTATACTAAATTAACATTCTGTCTTTGAATCAAGAGGTTTTAAAACATAGTGCACCGGTATTGTGGGAACAACTCAATAATGGTGGGACATATACGTTTGGAACATATCCTTCCATTTTAGTAATTCAAAAAAACAATTTTACAAAACTTTTATTGATAATAATCTTCATATGTTATGTTTTCTGTTTTTTCAAGCTGAAGAGTTCCATTTTTAACAATATATGTTCTTGTAGTAAGTGTTCCTGTATTTGGTTCAATTTCCTCCTTCGTTTCAATTTTAAAGGTGTTATTAATATCATATTCTTCTAAATTAGTTCCATTCCACTCAAAGAATTCTATTTCAAGGAGAGATTTACCTTGATTGTTCACGATAAGTAGAAACTTGTCGTAGGCTTGTCCCGCTACCATAGAATAAATTCCTATGAATGTAGGATTTTCATCCTCCGAAATTGTTACAAATTTTAGAGTATCCATATTCCAGATGTAACTGGGTAAAGAGTCTGGGTTCTCTTTTGGAGAGAATAGTTCACTTTCAACTTTTTGAGAGTTTATGTATAAATCAAGTGAATAGAAATCATTACTGTCAATTAGAGAAAAGATAGCTTGAATATCCACATCTTTACCATCAAGAGATATATCGTTTAAACTAATATCACTTTCATTACAACCATTGATAGGATGGATATCTTTAAGTTGGGTTACGGTTTTTGTACAGAGGCATGTGTTTTCTTCAGAGTTAAAGTTATCAATTTGTGAATCCGATTGTGTTAAGGTATTAATTTGATCTTCAAGCTTGTTAATATCTTGATTTAAAGTATATATTATAAAGCAGAGAATACTTAAAATTCCCAATAATCCGAATGAAATTAGTATGTGAACGATTTTTAATTTCTTAGTCATAATATTTTTTTAATAATTATTAATTCATTCTATATGTGTCTTCACCTAATTGTCAAAACAGATTCATAGTTGTTAATATTATGAAAAATTAGAATTCATCGGAGATGTAAAACATAGTGGGTGGGTCTTGTGGGAACAATTCAATGATGGTGGGACATACACGTCTGGAACCTAAAATGAGACAGTATAAAAGAGTAAAAGCATTCACTTATTTTACCTGGTTAGGCCTGCCCTGTCTTTTAATCTCATAAATACATATACGCCAATACCATAAACAAGCATAAATATAAGATAGAAACTAAAACCATAGAAAATTGCCCTAAGGAAGACACAGGTTACTGCGCCAAGACCACCACCAAATAAAAGTGCAGGCCAAGCTTCTCTGCCCAACATCTTTAGTCCTTCCTTCGTGCCTAAATATTTAACTGCCAATATAATGGTTACTATTAAAGTGATTATAGCGACAAACAAAAGAAAATATCCCTGAGCAGGATTTGGGGGTATAAATCGACTGTTAAAATTTATCCGGGTAAAAGCCGTAAGGGTAGCTCCTAAAGAAAAAACTCCTAGTGAAAGGGCTCCAATCACAAGCCATTCATTAGGTGTTAATTTTTCGTTGGTTGTTTCGTATTGCATAAATTATGTTGCATTTAATTGTAGCCTATGGAAATTAATTGTCAAGGCTAGAGATGGGAACAAAAGAACATACACGTCTGGTACCCATATCAAAATGAGAATGAGACAAAAGAGACAGTATAAAAAGGGTGTATAATGTAATATTAATTTTATTAATATTAATATGAAAGAAGCCGTATCAACAAATAAATCTCCACTTGCTACTGGTCCATTCTCTCAAGCTATTAAAACAGATAATCTTGTCTTTACATCTGGTCAAATATATTTAACTACAGAAGGAAAACTCTTAGAAGGAACAATAGAAGAAAAGACTCATCAAGTATTAAATAATCTTAAAAATATTTTAGAGGAAGCAGGTTTATCATTTGATAATGTAGTTAAAACTACAATATATGTCACAAATATGTCTGTATACGGAAAGATTAATGAGGTATATGGGGGATATTTTAAGCAACCATACCCTGCAAGAGAGGTTGTTTGTGTAAATTCTTTACCACTTGGAGCTGAAGTTGAAATTAGTATGATATCTACTAAGTAAAATGATAACCATTGATTTTGCCACGATTGAAGATTTTGAAGGATACAGACCTTTTGATCCACATAGTAAATATATTAATCCTGAACTCATTAAGAGTAAGATAAAGAATTCAGAAATAATACTTGCAAAAGAAAATTCAGAATTAGTAGGGCTCCTCAGATTAAATTATATTTGGTCTACAAGACCGTACATCGAATTTATATTTGTTAAACAAGAAAAAAGAAACTTAGGTATTGGTAAACAGTTACTTCAATTCCTTGAGGATTATCTTGTTAAAAGTGAGTATGCATACCTATTTTCTTCATCAGAAGAACAAGATCCAAAAGCTATTGAGTGGCATAAAAAGAATGGTTTTAAAGAAATGGGTAAGCTTACTGATTTAAATTTACCTCATGACAAGACAGCAGAGATATTTTTTAGTAAGAAGATTTCAGATATTGAAAAATTAAAAGAGTACGATATCTAATTGATGTCCAATATTCTACATATCACTCTCGGCACATATATGCTTACATCTGATAGTCCCAAATACGAAGAGAATGGGGGATGCAGCGACTAATACCCAGCCCATCATAGTAAGAAAAGGAATAACCAGTAGTTCAATGAAGGAAACGCCTACAATTAAGAGTGTTAGGGATGTTCGTAAGTATGAGAGGATAGTTCTTTCTACTGCTAATTCAGTACGATATGCTGCTAAGTTCCTAGTAGTGTGTTTATGATCTAACATGTCTATTATTGATTAATTGAACATACCTAGTTTAGTACAGACGGATATTGTTATCAAGAATTGAGGTGAAAAAAAGTTGTTGGAACATATTGAAATTGGCGGGACATAGAGGTCTGGACCCTGTTTAAAATGAGAATGAGACAAAAGAGACAGTATAAAAAAGAGAAGAGCACAAATTAAATGATTCGGAAGAAAAATTCTCAGAAATTGTTTTCTGCCTGGTTAGATGATTTACTCTAACAAAGAATATTAAATTATATATTTATCTCTGATATTTATACGGAGATTTAAAGCTCTCGGATGTATCACACTTTCCTATTTGATATTCAACATCCATTTTGTTAACAGCAATCAATTGTACAAGAACTTTACCATTATCATTTTCACCTGCAAAGCAGTATATTTTTCCATCAGCAGTTACCTCACTAGGTTCACGATTTATGGTTCCTGAGTGAGTAGGAGTAAACATTTTTATCTCTGCTTTCTCTTTTATAGTACCACCAATAGAAATTTCAGCCATAGTAGGATCTAAATTGTTATGTAAGAATGCTAAACCCTTACCTTGAAACTCTAAATCCTTTTCGTTTTGTTCTCCGTTATACCACATTCCTTGTATCGTTCCATTAATATTTTGGTTCACTTCACCACAGAGAGGCTCAACAGTTCTTGGAACAAATGTTCCACTCGTTGTTGTTCCAAACTTAGCATAGTATTGGTCTTTTAAATCTCCAGAGTATAAATCAAAAAGACATATTATATGTGCATATCTATTATCATTGTAGAAATTCCAATTAACATCACTTCGAGGAGCTACATTATAGTTGGCTGCCCATAATTCAAATGGGAATTTACCATCTACCACTTGTGTTGAACCAAGTATTTCTCCAGCTTGAACTTTAATACCAAGATTGTAGTGACACTGTCTTTCTATCTTGTCATGTCCATCTTTTTTAATGTCACCATAACACTCAGGTGTAATATTTTGTATTTCAATTTGTAATCTCTCAGAGATTTTTGTGTACTCTGTAATATCTAATTGTAATCCATCACAAATTAAAAAAGATATTAAATATCCAGTTGGAACATATTCATCCTCTTCACTCTCTTTGTATGCAAGCTCAATCATATTTGTAATAGTAGAATCAGCTGGAGCATACAAAGGTATTTCATCTAAGACATCTGTTTCAAAGTAGTTATGGTCTACTGGGGAAGTATGTCCTGGAGGATTGATATTTCCAAGTGGAGTAATTGCAGATATGTCTTGTGGTCTAATAAAGGGGTATGTAAGGATTCCAGATAACTCATCTGGACATTTTGGGGCTTTAGATTTAGTTATCTCATTTTCAATATTTTTAATTATCTGTGGTTCTATTTTAGGAGGATTTGCCAGTAAATAGATTATTACAGTAAATTCTAATATTGAAAGTAGTAGAAATAACCACCATAATTTTTTAATAAAGGAGAGATTTATTCTATTTTGTATATTCATTTTCTAAGATACATAGTAAATGTTTTATTTTTCTTTATCAAGTATTCTTTTTTGTCCCTTTTCATCCACTAGGCCTTAATATTGAAAACTTAGCTTTATGTCATAGCTAAATAAATCCCCATAAGGGTTTTAAAACATAGTGGACGGGTCTTGTTGGAACAACTCAATAATGGCGGGACATTGACGTCTGGACCCATCTTCCCAACTAGATGATATCAAAAATGAAAAAACATGTCTCATTCTTGATATAATATTGATATGAATAAAGTACAGGAGGTTGAAATTAGAAAAGGAGGAATTAGTGAATATTTAACACCAGATCCTCAGACTCAAATAAAATTTAAAATTAAGAGGGAGGCTTCCAAAATAGAGGGAACGGTTCTTGAAGAAACACTAGCTTATAACAAGCTCAATTCTGTTATAAATAAACTCATTTATTCTTCATCTGACAATATTACTGAGTTTTACGGTGGACCATTATATGTTGATGAAGATCTCAAAGATTGGGTTTCGTTAGTAATTATTAAAGATGAAAATGGAAGCCAACCATTCCATGTTATTTATACTAATATGAGACCAGAAGATCGTAAAGTCGGACAGGAAGCAACTATTTTAGAATTTGATGAGCTTCAGTTTAAACTGGCAGATGGAAATGACAAGAATATTCGAAGAATTGTAAAACTATTGTCTAGCAAGAAGATGTCTATTTATCTTCATCCTTGTAATGTATGTATGTCGTATTATCCAAATTTGTATATCTCAGATAAAAATAGTAGTAAATATCTTGAGAATAGGATTAAAAAAGTATTGAGCTTCCTAAAACTGAGTCCTGTATATTCTGTGATTGATATGAATATTAAGAACCATTTGTATGTGGAAGAAAAAATTGTTAATGGAATAGAATTATTATCTACACAGGAATTTAAATACAATAAAAAGACCCTTAAAGTGTATAATTTTTTTATTGAGAATGATCCTTGGAAATATTATCAAATTATTACAAATTTGCCTTTGAAAAGTTTTGAAAAAAGAAAAGTTTTAAATGTAAGACTAGACTCTGGCTGTGATATAGGACAGATATATCTTGATAAGGGTTGCGAATGTCGGGAGCAACTTCATCGGAGTATTATTAACGCTTTTAAGAAGGAATCAATAATAGTTCACATCCCTGGGCAAGATGGAAGGGGAGTTGGTTTTGTAACTAAAATGGAGACAGAAGGTATAAAGAGGGGGATAAAAGTAAGGACTAATATAAATGATACTAGAGGATTTGACACAATAACTTCGGCAAAATATTTACTCGGAGATAATTTTGATTATAGAACTTTTGATGGAACTGGAAAGCTATTGTTATCTTTAGGGGTAAAAAGAATTGTTTTAAACACAAGTAATAAAATGAAGTTAAATGGACTTAGGGAAAGTGGTCTGTCAGTAGAATTGGGAAATCCGATAATTGTAAATAAGAAAACATGTCAAACCCATTTAAAATCTAAGTATAAATATTCAGATATTTATATAAAACCATAAATTATTATTAATTCATATGACAGGGATTGAGAAAATTAGAAAGAGATGGAAAAGTATTGACTCAATGGCTGGAATTGGTCTTGACCCAGTAATTAACAGGATTCCAACTGATGTGTGGGAAGCGGTAGGTGGGAAAGAAAATGTATCAGATGGGATTTTTTTGTTCAACAGAGAGATAATTGATGCAACAAACAAATTTGTTATTGATTATAAAGTAAATGCAAATTTCTATCTAGGAGAAGAAAAATTGTCATCGCTGTATAGAACCTTTGAGTATTTAAAAAAATCATATCCAGAGATTCTTCGTATTTGTGATATTAAATTTGCTGATGTTGGGAATACAGCAGAAAAGGTTGCTGATGAAATATTTGGGAAATTAGATGCAGACGGTGTTCTTCTTAACCCATATTTGGGAATAGATGCAATTAAGCCTTTCTTAGAATGGAAAGATAAGCTGGTTATTCTTTGTGTAAAAACATCAAATCCTTCTGCAAGTGAGATACAGGATATTATAACAAGTAAAGGAATGCAGTTATGGCGGGAAATCTTGTCAATTGCTTTAAATAATTGGAATTATAATGAAAACATTATACCAGTATTGAGTGCAACCCATGGAAAGGATTTGATAGGAATAAGGGAAATAATAGGCCAGATACCAATATTATTGGCTGGTGTTGGTTTACAAGGAGGTTCGGTTGATAAATCACTTAAGTATTGTTTGGACAAAGAGGGATATGGTGTAATGATTAGTGCATCTAGATCAATTATCTACCCCGAAATTCTCAGTGAGGAGTCTTATCTTGGTGCTTCAATTCGAGAAATTAAAAAATTAAAAGAGGAAATAAACAATGCAAAAAGACACTTTGAAGAATCAATTTGAACTTCTTTCAGAGGAGGTTATTGAAAAAGTTGCAAGAAAGTATAAAGAATCGTTTAATCCGGAGAATATTGAAACACCTATATTTATTCTTTTATTGGGTCCATCTGCAGTTGGAAAAAGTACTGTAATTAATAAACTTCTTGAAATATACCCTGACAAATTAGAGTATGTTACTCCATATACTACTCGTCCCCTTAGAGAAGGTGAAAAAAACAAGATTTCTATAGATAGGGACAAATTTATAGAAATGGAAAAGAAACGGGAGTTTGTTGTTGTTAATAATCTCTATAATGTTAAATATGGGACACCAAAGAAATTGATTTATAAGATTATTAAAGAGGGAAAGATACCAGTATTGGACTTTCCCCTGGAAAGGATTGATTCCATTAAAAGTTCGAGTTATGAATTATTTACAATATATCTCTTTCCGCAGAATGGTATAATACTGCAGAATAGAATAATTAAGGAGAGGGGGGAAGCCATAAGAGTCGATGAGGGGATGCGAGAACTAGCGTATTTATTAGAATTAAAGGGTATTGATGAAAGGGTTAATTACTCAATAATAAATTACGAAAATAGAATAGAGAATACTATTAGTGACTTTGAAGAAATTATAGATAAATTGATAAATATATAATATGGGGGAACCTGTAGAAAACAATTTGAAAGTGGTACCTTTGGAGATAGAAATAGTTAGAGATCGTTATGCAAAAGAGAGGGGTCCATCTATGTTACTTGAAATTTCTTGTACACAGTGTAAAGCACCAATAATGATATATCAGAAGGATGGGGAGGGGAGACTATTAAGAACATATTTAGATAGAATTAGATATCCAGAAAAGCTTGTTGAGGAGGTTTCCAATACAAATTTTAATAATAAGAATGCGAGGATGAATCTTGCATGTCCTAATTGTCATCAGGTTATTGGTGTACCAATGATATATGCAATGGAAAAAAGACCAGCTTTTAGAATGTTGCATGGAACATTTTCGAAGATGAAATATAAAAGATAGTTATATTAGAAGAACATTTCATATTCTATGTGAGTAGTCGGTTTTACTTTCCTACATAAGGTTTCCACCTTCGAACCAAGAGGTATTAAAAATATCTCTTTTTTGACGATTTTCATCCACCAGGCCTTCGTTTTGAGATTTTCAGTTTTAGGATCAAAATAACTCAATCCCCATAAGGGTTTTGAAAGATAGTGGACGGGTCTTGTTGGAACATGTTGATAATGGCGGGGTGGACGGGACTCGAACCCGCAACCTTTGCAGTGACAGTGCAAAGCTCTAACCAGTTGAGCTACCACCCCAAAATTACTAGAAGTAGTATATCAAAGGTATCTATAAATATCAATTTTATGCTATTATTTTGTATATGAGTAAGACCAAATTAATAGATATATTCACATCATTTTCAGAAACTCTCTTAGTAAGATTAGATGAAGAAGGACAGATAAAAGAGGTATTAATAAATTCCTTACCTAAGTTTAAAATAAAGAAGAATATATACTTAAGAAACATATTCTCCTTACAAGACAGAGATAGAGTAGAGGGAGTATTTAAAAAAGGAATAGGAGAAGAGAGTAGATATTTAAAACTTTCAAATAAATATAGTAAGTCTAAAAAATTTGTTGATTTATGTATTAAAGATATTAAAGGTGATACATATGCATATATTGCAAGTACACAATCACAAAGAGATAGGGAATTAAGATATGAGAGTAGATTAAAAGCACTCTCTGATAGAGCGGAGTTAGATCAGTTATCAGGCTTACTAAATAGGCATGGATATTGGGAAAGAGTAAAAAGGATATTAAACTGTGGTGATCCAGAAAGAAAGATAGGAATTTTGTTTATTGATATAGATAAACTTAAAACCATTAATGATACTAAAGGACATAAAATCGGTGATAAAGCGATAAGTCAAATATCAACATTAATAGCAAAAAGTATTAGACAAAGGGATATAGCTGTAAGATATGGTGGAGATGAGTTCATTATAGTTGTAGAAGAATTAAGTGGAAGCAGAAGTACAGCATATGGTTTAGCTAAAAGGTTAATTAGAGAAATTAACAAAACGAAAGGTAAATATATTACAACTATATCTATAGGAGTACATATATTTAAGGTAGGTGACGTTATGAAGAAGGGTATATCAGATATTGCTCTTCATAGAAGTTGGGAAGAGCAAGTTGTAAAAGCAGATAAGCTTGCATATGAAGCTAAAAAAGGTGGTAGAAATACCCTCTCTTTTAAGGAGTAAACTACTTAGAGTGTTTCTCTATTACCTGTATAAATGCATCCTTTGGTAGTAACCCAATCATAGTTTCTACAAGTTCCCCATCTTTAAATAACATAATAGTTGGAATACTCATAATTCCATACTTTTGAGGAAATTCCATATTCTCGTCAACATTCATCTTACACACCTTTACCTTCTCCTTCATTTCTTCTGCTACTTCCTCAATGATAGGACCTATCATTCTACATGGTCCACACCATGGTGCCCAAAAGTCTACTAATACCAAACCTTTGTAATCTAATACCTCTGTTTGAAAATCTTTGTCTGTTACATGTACTTCCATATTAAATATATACTCAATTTATGTTGTTAATATGAAACAAATCCATATTTGAGGTATAATTATACATGAAAAGATTTAGATTGACTAATAATAATAGGGACGAAGTAATAAAAGAGTGTATTAAGGTACTTAATGAAGGAGGGCTTGTAGTATACCCTACAGAAACATGCTACGGTATAGCAGCAGATGCTACTAATAGCAAGGCTTTAGCTAAATTACTCTCATACAAAACATTTAGAGGATCTAAACCAATATCTATAGCTGTAAGTGATATAGATATGGCTAAAAGGTATGTAGATTTAAATGAAATGGCATTAAATATATACAAAAATTACTTACCAGGACCCATTACTGTATCATACAAACCTCATCCATACAGTATAGATCAATTAATAAAGGATTTACCTAAAAAAAGTTCTACACTCATAGATATGTATATAGATGATGGAGAATTACCTAAAAACTCTCCCTCTACAATATTAGATACTACATTAAATACATTAACAGTATTAAGAGAAGGACAAATTAAATTTGAACAAGCAATATTAAAAAGTACACTACTTGAAGAGAAAGTAACTAAAACAGCCCAAGAGACATCTAAGTTAGGACAGTATTTTACCAAAGAATATTTAAAAGATATGGAGGGTAGTGTCGTAGTAGCACTAAGTGGAGAGTTAGGTTCTGGTAAAACACAATTTACAAAAGGTATTGGTAAACAGTTAGGTAGTAAGGATATGGTAAACTCTCCAACATATACCATCATCAACGAATATTCATATGATAATAATACCCTAGCTCATATGGATACATGGAGATTAACAGATGAAGATGATTTTAATAGGTCTGGACTAATGGAACATTTAGAAAAAGGGAGGATTGTAGTAATAGAGTGGGCAGACAAATTCTATCAAGAGATTGAAAGTATCTGTTCTAAAAGAAACATCCCTATGTACAAAATTACATTTGAATATATATCATTAGAGGAAAGGAAGATTACAATATATGGTACTAACTAAAGAAATATTAAAAGAGAAACCATTGATATTAGCAATTGATACTAGTTGTGATGATACATCTGTAGCACTACTTAGAGGTAGAGAGGTATTAAATAGTGAGCTCTCATCTCAAACAGAGTTGCACTCTGAGTTTGGAGGAGTAGTACCAGATTTAGCAAGAAGATTACATGAGCAAAATATAGAGGAAGTATATAACAGGGCATTGGGTGATAACCCAGGAATGATTAACAATGTTGATTACATTGCAGTAACTACTGGTCCAGGTTTAGCAATTGACTTAGAAGTAGGTATTAAATATGCAAAGGAATTGAGCTTGAGATACAACAAACCATTAGTCCCAATTAACCATATGGAAGGACATCTGTTTTCATCCTTACTTCTTAATTCTAAAGGTCATGGATTGGTAAGTGATGAACAGTTAGTAGATTCATTTCCTGCTTTAGGTTTACTAATGTCAGGTAAGCATACAGAGATTGTGTATGTAAAAGAAATAGGTAAATACAAAAAACTAGGACAAACATTAGATGATGCAGCAGGAGAAGCATTTGACAAGGTTGGTAGGGTACTTAATTTAGGGTATCCTGGGGGGCCTGTGGTATCTGAATTCGCAAAGAAAGGTAAAACAGGAGTGATTACCTTTACTACCCCTATGAGAAATTCTAAGGATTTAAACTTTAGTTACTCTGGTTTAAAAACAGCAGCACTGTATAAATCAAAAGAATTAAGAGAAAAAGGAATACCAGAGAGAGATTGGATATATGATTTTTGTAGAGGGTTTGTAGATGCAGTTTCTGATTCAGTAGTTATTAAATTAAAATCAGCTATAGAAAAAAATACAGACATTAAATCTGTGTTTGTAGGTGGAGGGGTGTTTAATAGTGAAGAGATACTTAGAAGGGTAGGTACATTAGTTAGGTCATATGATTTAAATTACTACTATCCTGAGATAGAGTATAGGTCAGATAATGCGGGTATGATAGGGGTTAGTGCATATATGAATATATTACAAAAGAGATATTTAACTAAAAAAGAAGATATTGAGAGTATAGATAGAGATCCAAGATTATCATTGTAAATATTGGGGGTTACGGGTAGGAGGTGATTCATCTTTAAAGATGGAAGCTATTATGCTTCAATGTCACCTCCTCCCGAAGCCCTATTCAATTGAAAATTGCTTTTAGCCACCACCGCACTTGTAAGGACCATTTGGTCCTGGAGTGGCCCATGGGCCATAATGACCGCATGAGTCATCATCTTCAGAAGTGGGTGTAGGGGTGGAGACGGGTGTCTCAACAGGTGGATTTGTTGGTTGTGATGTCGGGGGATTCTTGCCAGATGTTGGCTTATTGGGCTGGACAAAAGTCCCAGATACCGCAATAAGGTCAAGATCGACCATGCCATCATCC
>Ga0209416_1001616_pt1 | contig 14843 bp, 20 predicted proteins | sample RifGroF1_FD_184001 | JGI IMG/M metagenome (GOLD analysis project Ga0209416, IMG submission 184001) | Groundwater microbial communities from Rifle, Colorado, USA - Groundwater F1 (SPAdes) (version 2) | ecosystem: Environmental > Aquatic > Deep subsurface > Groundwater | place: Rifle, Colorado...
CCCCCAGACCATCGGGGGCGGTGTGGCCAGCGAACTTCTTCTCACACTGGACGACGGCCAGCTTCCAGCGGGCGGCCCGGCTGGGGGCCTGCACCGCGGCGCGCTCTCGCTGGTGCCATTGACGCGAGCGCTGCAACAGGCGCGCCCAGGTGTCGTGCTGGTTCGGATGCCGTTGAGCGAAGCCCTCTGCGAACAACCAGTCCAGCATGTTTCTTGCACCCTGGGCCACCTCCCGGGCGGCTTCAGCCGGCTGCCCTTTGACCAGGTTCAGCTGCTCCAGCAGCAATCCGGTCAATTGCTGCATTCGTTCGGGCGGCACACGGCCGATGGCTTCCAGGGTCCGCCCGGCCCACAGTGAGCTCAACGCCGCCCGGGTAGCCCTGGAAGAGAGGCGCTGCACGGGCACGCCTACCCGCTCCAGCTTCTGCAGGGCCAGTGTTTTCGTCAGCGCCAGCTCCAGGGCCTCGCCCGGGTTGCGTGCGCCTCCGCGGTCAGGGGCGGTCCTGCTCGAGAAGACCCCCCAGAGTTGCATGTCCGGCTGCATGTGGGCCTTCATGGCGCTGCGCGGTACCTTCAACAGGTATTTCCAGGTCTGTTTGCTGGTGAGGGGCTGGGACAGCAGCCGCGCGCGGGCTTCGTTGAACCCTTGCAGCACGGCTTCCTTGGCACCGGGCTCGCGGGCACGGCGTAGCGCTTCGGGCAGGCTGCTGACATAGAGGTGCGCCAGGGGCAGCAGCCGAGGGGTTTGCTCTCGAACCCGGACGTACAGCGCTTGGTGGACGCGGACCTGCTCGTATTCCGCCAGCACCAGGCTGGCGCGACTCGCCAGGCGCGCCAGGCGCGCGACGGCGGGGTCCAGAAGATGGTCGCGCAGCGCGCGCGTAGCGCTGGCGGCTTCCCCTTTGATGAAGCGGGAGGGAGCCAACCGGGGCAGCGCCTGCATGAACAGTCGCGCCCCCTGCCGCACGGTCGCCAGATGGCTACAGGGACCGTGTTCATTCACCCCCGCAAAGGGCAGAAGCAGGGCCTGCACTGGCACGTCGTGCATGGCCGCCAAACTGTGTGCCAGCATGGTCAGCACGATGTCTCGACGCGCCTGTTCCAGGTGCCCCGGAACCACGAAGCTATGGGACAGGGCAGGGTGGGCGGAGAGCTCCCCGGTGGACCAGTCCCGGACCGCCAAGGGGTAGCCCCAGTAGGTGAGCGCCGTGGTGCGCCCCGTGTCGCGGACCCGCACTGCCCCCGTGCCCAGCGCCATGCGTTCCTGGGTCAATTCGGTCAGGACAGGCCCGACCTGGGCGGCGGGCAGCAGGGTCTTGCAAAGCCGGTAGGCCTGCCGACCGTCGGCCCGAGCGGGGACCTCCGCGACGGGCGTAGCCGCTTTGAACAGCAAAAGGTGTTTTTTGGCCTCAGCTTCGTCAGGGGTCAGCCAGGCGACCGAGCACGCCACCAAGTGGTAGTCCTGCGCACGGACCAGCGCAACAGGGAAGGCGGAAAGCGTCATCTCTTGTTTAGCCTGGCGGTTTAGCCCGGGCTTTCAGTTGACGGCGCATTTCAGCAGTTGCTGAACCCGCAGGTTTCGGTGAAACCAATGAAAGAAGCGCCCCAGATGGAGCGCTTCGAAAGAAGGAAAGCGTGGTCAGTGGCCGTAGTTGCAGCCAATGCGCGCTTGTTTTCCTGCAACGAGCACGGTGCGGTCGAAGGACCCGCAGCAGCCGCGGTGTTTTGCGGTCTGGTACTTTGCGACCGCTTCGGCATCGTCTTCGAACGCGAACCGGTAGTTGTCCACGCAAGGGTCGTCGACTGCGCGCTCGACCCAATCGAAGGCTGCGTCCCGCGAGGCGAACGTGGGCAGCGTCGCTTCTGGCACCAGGTACTGGCACTGGCCGCAACAGCTGTGCTCGGGGGTGCCGTTGTCGGCCGCCATTTGGCAGCCTTGCTGGCAGTCCGCGTGTTTGGGCATGGCGTCACTCATATCAGTCGCCTCCCCCGCAGCCGCCACTGTCTCCGCCCCCACCACCGCTGTCGCTACTGGACGAGCAGCTGCTGCCGGAGTCCCCGGAGTAGCTGGACGTGGAGGTATCCGGCGTCCACAAGAGGGCGCTGGTGCTCAGAGGCAGGTCGATGTCGGCGCTGTCCGAGTCACTGCGAGAAGCGCGGCCATAGCCGGCGGCACGCGGGCGGAGTTGCTCCAATTTCTTCTCACGCCGGCGCCGGGTGGCGCCAAAGCTGAGGCGGTCGGCGACCGAGGTCAGGAAACTTCGTTTTTCAGATGTCATGGTGTCCTTTCAGAAATACCTTGTGGCATTCCCCGTATAGCCACGGGCGGGCGCAGGGAGCGGAGCCCGCCCGATGGCTACACCTTTCAGAGGCAATTTTTTACCCCCCCTGAAAGGACATCATGAAGTCATCTGAAATTTACACGGGCGCCACGCTGGCGTTCACCAATGGTGAAGTCGGCATCGCCGTTTACCCTGCCCAAAAAGGCGTTTCGCATTCGATGGCGCTGACCAAGTCCGGCAAGCTCATCAAGATTCCCGGCGCCCGCATCTCGGGCCTGGGCGTTCCGCGCTACTTGCAGTCGCAAGGCTTCTCGCTCGCGGGCCCGGACGACCAGGACGCAGCCGTCCTTGCGGACCGCCTGGACGCCGAGGACGGGGTTCGACTGCTGGAAGACGCGAGCCGTCGTCAAGCCGAGAACTACCGGTCGTGGCTGGAGGGCAAATCCATGAAGCTGGTGCCTTACGACGTTGAGAAGCCTGTTCAGCAGGTGACGTTCAGCTCACAGGGCTCCGGATTTCGCACGGCATTTCACCTGGACACGGGTCTTTCCTTGGCGGGTATGGCTATCGAGTACCTGCCGTCCAAGGGCGACACGCTGGACCTTCAGGACGGCTGGGTCATCGGCTTGGAGGAAGACGAAAGCGCCAGCCCTCGCAACACCGAGTACGGTGGTTCCGTTGAGCTCGCCTGCTACCTGTTGTGCAACGCCGGCCTGGCGGTGCTGGACGGCCACCAGAACCTGGCCGACGGCATCGAAGAAGTGAAGGACGTCCCATTTCCGCGTGGCTTCCTGCGGCTTCGTGTGACCGACGTGCGGCCTGAGGCCTGCGATGACGTGCTGGTGGTGGGTATCACCGCCACCGACGAGCTGGAGGTCGTGTACGAACGCGCTGGTCAAGCCATCTACCGTCGTCACGGCTTGCTGGGCACCAAGCTGAGCAAGGTCCTCGGCAGCATTGCGGCCGCCCTCGTGCGTGTGCGCGAAATGGACGCTGCAGCCTCGAAGGTCAAGACCAAGAAACGCGCTTGAACGGCGTCTGATTCTTGCGGCCCTGGGATTTTTCCCTGGGCCGCTTTTTCGTGCCTGCGCGAGGCCCATCAGGTAGGGGGACGCGCGGCGGCAGCGCCCAGCGCCTGCAGGGCAAGGTCGGTGCACGCATGCGCTTCCAGCAACTGCTCTTTGAGCTGTTGGGCCGCTGCGCGGGCCTCCTGCAGAATGGCGTCAACGGTCCATTCTTTCCGCGGGAAGCCCCCCGCCGGCTGCAGCAAGCGCTCAAACCGGGCAGCCAACGCTTGCCCCTCAGGGCCCAAGCCCGCGAACGCGCCCTCAATGTCCCACAAGTCCCCCGCGTGCTGGTAATCCCAGCCCCACCAGTACCACCCCGGCGCCCAGAGCGAGCCTTCTTCTCCCCAAGCCTGGAAAGTGATTCCATCGTGGCACGTGATGCGCAGGTCCTCAACGCCGGCCAACAGATACTCGGCCGGCACCCCGAGGTAGCAGCAAAAGCCCAGCATTCCTCGGGAGAGGAGGATTCGAAATCCTGTTGGCTCGTCCACCATCTCCCGAACCTTGGAGTCCGGCGGGTAGTCGCTGGCCAGTTGCAGCAGGTCAAAGTCGCTCATGCCCGCATGATGCCACGGCCCGGCGCCCAGGGCAGTGCCAGGCCGTTGTGTGTCAAGCAGAGGTTGAGCGGGTCGCGAACGGGCTCCAGCATTCGATGCACGACGTCCACTGGTGAGAAGCGCAACAGCCCCTGGCCGTGGTAGGGCGAGGCGGCCAGCTGGCGCAGCGCATCGGCTATTTTCTGCAGAGTGTCGGACGAGAGCGCGGCGCACAGGTCCTCCGGGCTCAGGCGCAGCGCGTCCTCCACCCCGTCCTGTTGGTTGGCCCCGGCCTCCTGCAACACCCAGGCGCACAGGGCCGCGCGGGGAGCCTCGAGCCACCGCAGGCTGCCAATCGGCTTGGTGGCCTCGTCCCGAGCGCGCAAGACCCCGGCGATGTCTGCACAGAAGTCCTCCTCCGGGGCAATCGCGGCGTCCCTGCCGACCTCGATGGCCACACTGGTCACCAGGTGCTCCACCCAGCGGTCGCGCCGGCCGTCGGTTTGCTCCTCGAATACGGCGGGCGCGAGGTCTCCCCAGCGCGCCCATATCCTTTGCTCGTCGGCACAGGACAGGGGAGGACAGCCTTGAGGCAGCTTCAGCAGCCGTTCCGAAAACATTGTTTCCAGTTTGGGCAGCTCGGCCTCTCGCACCGGGGTCACCCCCAATTGGGCGTCCTGGGTGCTCACCAGGGCGCGCGCGCCACTGCGGTGTTCGTACAGCCGCCAGGCTTCGAGCTTTCCCGTGGTTTTGCGCCGGTACACCGCGCCCCCAACCTGGGCGAAATCGAACGCGTCCCCCACCGGGAACCTCAGGCCGGGGACCGCAAAATTGGGGCGAACCGGCCCGGTGGCGAGCAGCTCACGCACAGGGCTTCCTCAGGTAGAACGACACCCAGTCGTTGGGACGGCCGGCGAAATCCTTCACGCGGCGGGCGTCCTCGGGCTCGAGGCCGGCCATGCGCGCCAACCGCGGCAGGCTGTCTTCCTCGAAGTCGTGGAACGTGCGGCCGTCCCCCGCGTCGCGGACTTCACTGCCAGCCTTGAACGAGGCAATCAGCAGGCCTCCGGGAGCGAGGTTGTCGGCCAGCCGGCGCAGCGCCACCTTCAGGTCGGCCGCAGGGAGGAACAACAGGGAGGCGAGGGCGAGAACCGCGTCCACTTTCTTTGGCGTGCGCAGCTCGTCGTGCCGGTGGCAGCGCACGGCCTGGCCAAGGGGCTCAAGCCGGGTGCGGGCCAGCGCCACCATGGTGTTGCTCGCATCGTAGGCGTACACGGACATGCCGTTGGCCAGCAGGTATTCGGTGTCTACGCCATCGCCGCAGCCGGCGTCCACCACGCTCAGCCCGGGCCCGAACTCCCGCACCAGCCACTGGGCATCGGGGGAGGGCTGTCGGGTCCGGCTCGCGGCCACGTACTGGTGAGCGCTGTTCTCGTAGAACTGCAGACCGGCCGTTGCGGTAGCCGAGGGGGTGTAGCTGGAAAGGTTGGGCATGTCAGGTAGACGCGATGGATGATGGGGTGGCCGGCTGAAGCACGAGGTCGCGCACGTGCATGCGCTCGCTGAACTCTTTGCCGCGGCCGTTGCGTTTTCCGAAGCGCACGGTCACGTGGTTGCGATGGTTGCCGTGGCGGTCGGGGCCAACCCACTCGACCACCCCGTCCCGGTCGCGCACCTTGGCGGCAAACGCCGCAAGGAAGTGCTCCGGATTGCGGATGCGCACGGTGTCGCCCAGCTTGAGTTCGGGGGTGAGGGAAGGGGCTGTCATGGGCATGAAAGTGTTGGCAGAAACGTGATTGTAGCGTAAAATAGCATTTACTTTAAAACGTAAAACCCTAAACTAGCCACATGCCCCAACAAACTCTTTCGCTCCCCCAGGTCTGGCCCGTCATCCACATCAAGTCCGACTCGCCGGCGCAAACCATGCGCAATGCGGACATCGCGCTGCGCTGCGACTGCGAGGGGGTCTTTCTCATCAGCATGGAGGGCGATAACCGCCGCGTCATGCCCCTGGCCAGGCACGTCAAGGCCAAGTTCCGGGGCCTGAAGGTCGGGGTCAACTTGCTCGGCGTTGACCCGGTGCTCGCGTTGGGGCAGAGCCTGGCTGAGGGGCTGGACGCCACCTGGACGGATTCACCCGGCGTCACCAGCCAGGGCGCTTCGGCCACCGCCCGGGACACCGCAGCCCTTTTGCGGGACCACCCGGAACATGCATTCTTTGGCTCGGTTGCGTTCAAGTACCAGCCGGAGGAGCTCGACCCTTGTGCGGCAGCGCTGGCCGCCAGCGCTTTGGGCATGGTGGCCACCACCAGCGGCTCGGCCACGGGCTCGGCGCCCTCGGTCGAAAAGCTGCGCAGCCTGCGCGCAGCCCTGGGTACCCGCCCCCTGGCGGTGGCCAGCGGCATCACTCCGGAGAACGTGGCGGAATTGGGGCCCTACCTGTCGCACATCCTGGTGGCCACCGGTGTCTCGAAGTCGTTTTACGAGTTCGACGAGGCGCGGTTGCAGCGACTCGTGCAGGAGGTGCGAGGTCTGGCCGCACGGCCCGCCTGACGCGCGAGCCGGCTATACGCCCGGCGGGTGTGGCGGGAGGGTAACCAGGCCTGCGGCCTTCCTCTGACAGGGGCCGCTCAAGCCGCCCGCAAAACCTCCACCTCTCGCGCGGGAATGCCCGAGAAAGCGCTGCTGTAGAAGCAGTCGACGTCCGCCCTGTACTGGGCCGGCGCGGTCAGGACTTCGCCAAAGCTGCGGTAGTCCACCCAGTACCAGCATTTGTCCTCCAGCACGGTCAGGGCCGGCGAGGGCGCAGGTGTCGAACTGAGCTCGGCGTCAAGGCAAGCGCGCAGGTTCTTGTAGAGGTCCTCGGCCGGCACCGACTCGTTGAGCCCCGCCATGCAGCCGTCGTTCAGCTCCACCACGAGCCAGCGCCCGTCCTGCGTCTTGGCGACATCGATGCACACAAACGGAACAGCGTTCGCAATGTCTGCGGCCACCTGGTCGGCAAAGGCCTGCCCGTGCGCTTCGAAGTCCGCGCGCGCGGCATCCACCGGGCCCCAGTCGTCGATGTTGCTCCAGTAGAAGCCGTGCGCCAGGCGCTGGCCCTTGTAGTAGAAGGTGCGCCACTCATTGGCCATCGGTGGTCCATCCGCCACCGGCATGCCCAGCACTTCCAGCGGGACGTACTCGCGGTAGACCACGCCTTGCGGTCCGATGAAGGCATCCGTGCGCAAGTCCGCCGCGATGCGGTGCGCCGCTTCCAGGTTCGGCGCGAACATGCGGCGCGACCAGGCGCGCTTGTCCGAGTTCGTGGTGCCCTTGACCACAAAGGGCTTGTCGGCCAGCCGGCGGGGGATGTTCATCGCGTCCGTCCAGCTGGCGAAGGTCCGGCCCTCCAGGTCCCAGTAGTAGTCGAAGTCCGCGACGTAGCCGTGCTGCCCGGTCGTATTGACCAGGCGCGAGCCCAGCAGCTGGATGTCGTTCTCCAGCTCGAGGTGGTAGGGCAGGTTGGCGAATCGGCCAACCACCAGGCTGTTCGTGGGGACGGCCGCGCGCTGGGTGAAGACGGAGAAGTGTCGCTGGGCCACTTCGAGCTCGTCGTCGCCGGCCATGCGCGGGCGCATCAGGATGCAAGGGTTCATATCTGGAATCAGAGGGGTTGGGGACAATCTTCGTTGTCCCGGCGTATCGCTTCGGCGAGCACCATGAGCGCGTTGCGAACACGCAGGGACTGGCCGCCGCCGGCCGCCGTTCGGAAGCGCAGTGACTGCGCCGAGCTCGGGAGCACCACCCACATGTCGCCATCCGGCCCGATGGACACGCTCAGGTCCTGGTCGGGGCCGCGCTGCCCGTCGGTGTCGTCCTGGCGGCGCGTGTGGGTATCCCGGGCGCCCAGCGTGGCGGGCCAGTAGCTGCCCTCCAGCAGCGTGTTCATCGCGCGCGAGACCGCCAAAGGGGTCGGGACCTTAAGCGAGGAGCGAGCCATGGGCGTATCTCCGGTGCAGGGGCTTGGCTGCGGGAAGGGGGTCCGGGTCCCAGTTGTCGGCCACTTCCAGGCGCAAGCTTCCCCCAGGGGTGAGCCAGTCGACGATAACGCGGTCGCCCCCGGGCCCGCGCAAGATGGCGTAGCACATCTGTGCGCTCTCGACGTGGTAGCTGCGCCCAGTGCGAGCGCTTCGCACGCGGCCTCCGGGCTGAAACAGGTTCGTGAGTTTGAGGTGCCGGGCACTGTCGCGGCGCCAGCTGTCGCGCAAGGCGACCAGCCGCTGGTGGAGGTAGTGCAGAAGAGCGAGGGCCATGGGTTCCTTGGGTGGCGTACGGAGGACGTGCTCAGTCGGCGGTGGGGACGAGTTGCCAGCCCGCCTTCCCGTGGCCTTCGGTTTTGGAGAGATGTTCGATGCGCCCCTTGCGGCGCAGGGCCTGCAGGCGGCCGTCGACCACCCGGTAGTCCTCGCGGCCGGTGGCTTGGGCGAGTCGTTTGGCTTCCTCGCTCACATGGGACGCGTAGAGCGGGTTCTTGCGCAATTCGATGGCCGCCAGAATGCGGGCGTCCAGTTCGTCGTATTGGCTCATGGGGCGGGGTGGGGGCCTTTGTTCAGCTGGGCCTGTTCGGCTCTCAAGGTCTCGATAGCGCTTTGGGGCACCCGGACTCCGGTGGCACGCAAGGCCTCGAGGCGGTCGGCGCATTCGCCGGGCGTATCGTCGCCGTACGACTCGCCGGCGCTGGGCACGCCCAGCGGGACGGCGCGGGCCGTTTTCAGCCAGTCCATTTGTGCGTTGAGCTTGGCCAGCAGCTCGTCAGTGGGCAGCAGGTCCCAGTCGTCGGGAATCGCCGGGATGGGGGCGGGCCCCTCGTATCGGGCTGTGGCTACGTGGGTCTGCCAGCCGCAGTCCCCCGCGTAGACATAGACGTCGCTCGGGTCTTCAAACGGGGATTGGCGGCAATAGGACACGGGTTCAGCTCAATGGATGGGTCGGGCAATTCGGGGCGGGCACGCGGATGCGCTTGACCGCGGTCGGCGCGCCCAGCGGGGCTTGCAGAAGCTGCAGCAAGGTGGTGCCGGGAGAGAGGGCCTGGAGGTAGCGCAACACCTGGTCCAGGGTTCGGCCGGGGTCCCCGGCTTCGATGCGCGAGGCGGTGGGACGCGAGAGCCCGGCGAGCTGGGCGGCCTCGGCCTGGCGCAGGCGGCCGGCGTGGCGAAGCTGGGTCAGACGTTGGCCCAGCAGAGTGGCCTGGGCGTCAAGAGAGGCAGTGTGGTTGGGCATGGAAATGCGTGGTCTTTGTGGATGAGGGTCTGTTGGCGCAGCTCGCCGAGGCCAATCTCTGAACTTTAGACTGAATAGTGGACCCGGCCCGGCTGCGGTTAGGGCTGCGGTTGTTTCCATTATAGCGTAAAGTGATTCCAAAAGTGTCGGGTTGCTACCGCCTGGCCCAAAGAAAAGACCGCGCAGATGTGCTGCTAGCCGTTCGGTTAAGGAGTTGATTCAGCAGGCCTTCGGGCCGCACAATACGCCTCAAGGTCACACTTGAGGCGTTTTTTATGGCTGAGGAGAAATCACCGCAGGAGGGAGGCGGTTCGGCAAGCCACGCGGCCCGGGTCCCGCCGACGGCAGCAGGCATCCAGGTCAACTTCTGCAAGAGCCCTCTGTGCGCCAACTTCTGCGTGCCGCCCACGCCACGGGCGAAGTGGGAGCGCCGAGCCGCCGCCGAAGACGGTTCCAAGGCGCCGCTTGAACCGGGCGACTACCGATTGGCCGGACGTGGCAATCGCCGGGCATCCCTCATTTGCGACCTTTGCAAAGAGAGCATGCCTCTCAACAGCAATCTCGCCATTGCTGAAGAGTTGCTTCGGATTACCGCATACCTCGACCCAGTACCCGTTGAATGTCCAAACGAAGGATGCACCGACAGGTGCGCCGGGGTAGTCAAATACGGAGTTAACCGACACGGCACTCCGAGGTATCAATGCAGAGGGTGCAAAAAGGTGTTTGCTCACGGCGGCAAATCCACCAAGCGACAGCGCAAGACGCACATCAATCGGGACGTATTCCAGCAATTGATGAATTCTGTGCCTTTGCGCCGAATCATCAAGATGAACGGAATCAGTCCTTCGACCCTGTACAGCAAGCTCGAATTCATCCACAAGCAGTGCCAAGTCTTCGTTAGCGCGCGCGAGAGACAGCTACCGACCAAAGCTGACTTGGGTGCCAGATATCTGACGACTGACCGACAGAAGCTGATTGTCAACTGGTCGTCGAGAAAAGACCGCCGGAATACCATCCTGCTGTCGATGGCGACCGCCGATTTGGAAACCGGCTACGTGCTCGGTGTTCACGTCAATTACGACGCTGAAATGGACATCGACCATGTGTACGGAGATTACAAGAAATTCGGCGACGACAAGCTAACTCGACCGTATCGGAGATATGCCCGAGTTTGGCTGCCTGAGGATTATGAGTCTGCTGATGGGCGAGCCTCGGATGTCAAGGCCACGAAGCTCAGAGCGTCTCTGAGTGGGGTTACTCCGTCCCTCGCACTGACGGGGCTCTCCGCCGCCATCGATGCAATGTATGCCCAAGCGTTGGCACGTGAGGATGTTGAAGCTGAGACCCCTTCACCTCATATCCGAACGCCAGCACAGGGCATGCTGTTGCACGAGCAGGTGGTCATGTTCGCTCACATGCAATTCGTGAGTCGCATGCTCAATAAGGCAGAGCGATTGGTTTGCTTCATGGACCAGGACTCGGGGTTGCGTGGCGCATTCATGGCTGCTATGGGTGAACGGGTGAAGAGCGGTACCGCAGAGGGCTTCTACGTCAATCACGCAGACTTGCCAATCGACGCAAAGCATGCCGCTATTGCGAAAAGCAAGAAACGGTTGCAGGAGGTTATTGCCGAGCATCCCGGCATGTCCGAGCAAGATGCTGCGCTGGAATTGGGCAGGCAGCAGCTCAGATACATGACCAAGCACGGTGCGTGGAACGACTATTGGTTTGGCCATCCGCTGGCGGACCCCCGCGAACCAGAAAAGCACGTTTGTTGGCTTACCAATCGAAAGCCTCTCTCCGATGACCCCGAAACACGCGCCTTGGAATTGGAGGGTGTGTTGGACCTGTACATGAAAGCGACGCTCACCGCAGTCGACAGGTTCTTCATGCAGGTTCGTCGCGCAATTACGGTTGCTGAGCGAGGAATCGCCAGCGCATCAGCTGACGGGCGCGTTTGGTTTGGCAAAAACGCCTACAACCCACGCAACCTAGTGATGCTGCTTGAAATGTTCCGGGTCTATTTCAATTACTGCGAAGTTGGCCAAGACAAGAAGACACCAGCCATGCGCCTGGGCCTCGCTCGAGGGCCGGTGTCCCCAGAGGACATCCTCTACTACCGCCCAAAGGAGCAGGTGGGCGGGCCTGGGGAAGAAGAAAGCCCCGCCCTGCAGTCGCAGAACGGGGCTTCGAATAAATCCGCGTCTCAAGCCTAAGCCATCAACTCCTTAGTCGAACGGCTAGAGATGTGCTGCGCGGTCTCGAATCAGAACGGTCGGTCAGGCCGACGGTGTCATTTCATCAGCCATGGAGGCGTGGGCGCTCAAGTCCCCCAGCACCCCGGGCAGGTAGCTCATGGCGGCGCCCCAGTGCATGTCTTTGGCTTCGTACTCCAGGGTTTCGGTGTCGCCTAGCAACTCGGGCTGGACGTGGCACAGGTAGCCTCGGTCGCGCCCGTCACCGTAGCGGAAATAGTCCGACTCCTTGAATGCGGACAGCTTGGTCAGCATCTTGAGACTCTCCAACTTCGGTCGGGTGTAGTCCTGGCTGTTGCGACCCTGGGTGCAAAACCTGATGTCGAGTTTCCAGCTGTCGACGGTTACTTCGTTGAAGACTGCTTCGCCCCTTGTCAGGAGAAATGCCTTTTTAGGCCGCAGCGCCACTATGTAGGTCAGGCTCTGCGTCTGGAAGGCCATGGTCTTGAGCTTGGGCTCGTCCAGGCAGGCGAGGCCGTACCGGTCCGCGTACCCAAAGTCGTAGACCTTGCCCACGCCCGCCACTTCGACCAACTTGGTGTGCAGTGCGAGGATGGCGTCGAGCTTTGCTCCAACCACCGTGCCCACGAAGGCGTTCAGCGTTTCACGCAGGTCCATGGACTCCAGCCCGTAGGCGTGTGGCAGACGAGCCAGGGTGCGGCCCAGGGTTTGACCCAGCAGCACGACATGGTCATTTCGAGCGGCAACCCAGGGTTGCAGGGCGGCCGCCATCGCGGCTTCGTTCAGGGTGCTATCAGCAGGTTTCATGTATGGTCCTTGAGGTGTAAGAGATGTTCCTGCTGCGTATAGCCAAGCCGGCCCGGGGAGGGGCGCAGCACCGCCGGCAGGGAGCACCCGGGTGCTCCCTGCTCCTGTAGGTCGGGCTAAAGTGAGTCCGCGCCAAGCAGCATCTGCTACTTTAGTGTAGAATACTATCAGTGCATGTTCGATGATTTTAAGTGCACCCGGTCATGCCCGCTGCGGCTCTTCGCAGCACTTTGTCGAGGCGAACCCCCTGTTGGGCGCTGCCTGTTGTTGTATGCGCCCTTTTCAGGGGAGATTTCATGCCTGAACTTGTTGAGTTGGTTGAAGCGCGGCCCGTCCGGCCGCCCGCTTGCCCCGTCGTCGTGCCCAGTCCACCGGCCCCCGTGGAGGCCCCTCACTTTGTAAGTTCGGTGACGATGCTGGGCGGCACGTATGACTTGCTGTACGCAATTCTGGCCGCGGCGCTGGGCCTGAGGCCCGCGCTCCAAGCGATGGACATCTATCGGGGCATCGTGGCCGCAGAGCCCTGCCTCAAGCGACTGTCGCCAGCCCAGCTGCCCCTTGACGCGAGAGTGCACTTGGGGGGAGGCCGGATTGTTTACGTGAGTGGGGTTGAAGATTCGCTGACTTTTCTTGAGCTCTACCGCGGCCTCCATCGTCGGGTGGGCGTCTGCGCGGCCCCTGCCCGCCGCGATGTTGAGGACTTGCTGGATGACTGGCTCTGCCCGTTCATCGGGGGCAAAATTGAGCGGGTCCCCCAGCTGAGAGTCGCCTTGCGAGAACAGCTCTGGGGGCACATCGCATTGGCCGCGGACACCTCGGTCGCCTGGGGGGCCTGTGCCCAGGCCTTGACGGGCAGGTTCGAGCTGCCGGCCATGTTTCTTGAAGACGGCCGCTGAGCCGAGCAACCCATGACTCAACGACTGTCTCAAGGCACCATTCTTCAACTCTTGCGGGTGCTTCAGCCCCTGATTGCGGCGGTGCACGACGCGCGTACCCGATACCACGACTGCTCGCATCTTCGCCCCCGCCGGCTCGCCAGCCTTGCCCGCTTCCTCAAGGAGCTGGCGGCGCTTCCTCACACGTCGGACTATGCCCCTTTTGAAGGCCAGCTCAAGCGTCGACTTGTCCGCGCGCAGCACCGCCTGCACGGGATTCAGAGAGAGGACGGCTTCCCTTGCTTCGCGCTGGCCAAAGAGCTCCCGTCCTGCTATCAGGAAGCGGTGCTGGCGTTCGACGCCAAAGCCCGCCTGATGCTGCGGCGCCTGGCGGACGTCGACGGCTCCCCCGCCCGCGCGCCGCTGCTACCCGTGCAGAACCGCGTTCGCTCCATCCGCTGAGCCGGGGTTGCGGGCCCGCAGGCGTTCGCTAGACGGGGTATCCCCTTCTCTCTCCGGAGCACGCGCATGGTCCCTCTGTCCCACCTCATCCAGGATGAGTTCTCCCGGCGCAAGCAGCTGGCGCGCGAAGCCGCCGTAGGCGAGCAGGCCCTTGCCCCTCTGGTTCACGGGGTGCACCAAGCCTACGACCGCATTGTTCCGGACCTGCGCAAGCTGCAGATGCGGGTGGACCGGCAGACCTTGGTCGGATTTCTTGCCGCGCAGGAAGGCACGTCGGGCCAGACTTCGACAGGCTTGGTTCTGCGCACAGGCGCGGGTTTCCGCGCTGGAAGCGACGAGGGTGAACTTCTGCGACTGAGCGTGGAGCCCAATACGAACATGGGCACAGGCATGGTCTTTCGACTCACCCAGGAGCGCGGCAACCTGCGGGTCCTGGTGTCGCTCCAGGAAGCCAGCTCGGCCTCTCCGTCCGAAGCGCTGACCTCCCTGCTGCGCCACTTGCTGATGAACGCCGAACTTCCGGGAGCGTGAAACTCCCGCCTAGGTGCGGGTTTTGCGCTCAGGTCGGGCTCAGTTGTCCGCTATCGGATGGCCGATGGGATTGAGGGTTCCAGCGGGGGCGCCGGGCAGGACCACCCATACCTCAGGGCCCGCGTCCGCCGCAGGGATTGGGGTCCCCCGTGCGGTCCACTGGGATGCATGAGTGCCCAGCGCCAGCCTCACGTCAGTGTTCTCCAGCCACGTAGGGTCCGCAGCCACAATGGCTTGCAAGTTGCTCGTGTCTGCGCCCCTGCATTGCATGACCGGGTCGGTGTAGAGGTTGGACAGGATGCCGTCGATGCCGTAGGCCTTTTTGTTGAGTTCGCGGCAGGTGTCTACCCCGGTGGCGGGCACGGCTACCTGAAATACAGGGGCGTTTGCCATTGGCATGGTCCAGGCCGAAGCGGCGAGCGCCGGGGAGACCCCCGTGCTGGCCAGGGGAACCGAGCGGAGGTAGCCCTCGAGCATCATTGCAGCCAAGCTGGCTGGCCATGTCCCATTGTCCCGGTGATAGAGCTCAGCGGCGACCGTGAGCTGCTGTCCTTGGCTCAGGAGCATCGTGGCTTGGGCCTTGGCCTTTCCTTCGGTGAAGGCGTCCCCCCCGTAGTACAGGGTGGCCAGAGTCAGGACGGCAACCAGGATGATGGAAATAACGGTGAGGATAAGGGAGGCCATCGGATTCTTGCATACAGAGGGGGCGCAGGCTGCCCGCCCGTTTTGGCGGGCGACAGGGCGGCGGGGCGTGCCGCAGTGCGGCGGCCCGTGTGCATCTGTAGCGAATCAGGTTTATGGCGGG
>Ga0209416_1001618_pt1 | contig 14826 bp, 24 predicted proteins | sample RifGroF1_FD_184001 | JGI IMG/M metagenome (GOLD analysis project Ga0209416, IMG submission 184001) | Groundwater microbial communities from Rifle, Colorado, USA - Groundwater F1 (SPAdes) (version 2) | ecosystem: Environmental > Aquatic > Deep subsurface > Groundwater | place: Rifle, Colorado...
ATCAAATGCCTGCTGGTTATGCGGGTACGTTTGATAGCGCTGATGTTTCTGCGTGGACACCAACAACTTTCTTGCTCCAATCAATGCCCGTTGCAACTTATACAATAATCATAACTGCTGGAAGTCTTTCTGGGTGGACTACGACAGTAACCTTACAATTTCATAGTAATTTATTATCGCAAGCTCAAGTAGATCAAATATTATCTGATATGTGGACAGCATTTGCGACAAGAACGGTTGCCGCAGGCTCTTTAAACGTTGGCGGAACAAATTCGGCCCCATCTGGAATTTTACAAGCTGCAAACCCACCGACAACGGGCAAGGAATTTGCTTACGAATTAGTGAACGATTCTCAAAATATTAATCCAACCAAGAAGTGGACAACCGTTACAATTACGGCATAAGGGTAAAACATGAGAGATCTGATAATGGAACCATTTGGATTTTCTACACTAAGGGCCTGGCCAAAGGGCTTCATACCTGAATTACTGGCCTCTGGTATTGCGCTCCCGAAAGCCATTGAAGCGGCAAAGACAAAAAACTTATGCAGTTATGAAAATACGGTCCATAACCTTTTTGTTAATGTTGGAAAATATCTAGCCATTGATTTTCTATTGGGAGAAACGAGAACCGGATTAACATACCATGCCATTGGCGGCTACGACAACGCCCCAGCGGTCACAGATACAACCCTGTATCTTGAATCTGCAAGAAATACTATTACATCGGCTTCAAGGTCTGGCACGAGCATGATACTAAGCACTTATTTTTCAGCGGCCATGTCCACTTTATATATAAAAGAGGCTGGGGTCTTTGGAAACGGAGCAACGGCGGCATTAAATTCAGGTGATTTATTTTGTAGGTACTTGCAGGCATTCGATAACAGCGACGGCCTAAACGATTTAACCTTTGAATACACATTCACTTTATAAGAGGTAATTATGGCTATAAAACATGCACACACCGCAATAACAGCAGATGACCCAGGGGCCGACGTTCAACCAAGCCATTGGAACGCTGATCACACTGGCACAAATGCACACACCCATCAATCAGCGACTGAGGGCGGTGATTTACGGGCATCGTCCGCACAAATAGCAGCCGGAACAAGCGAGGCCGTATTTGCTACTCCAAAGGCGCTGAAGGATGCGGGGTTCGGGGCAGTGGCAGGTATTGATGGATGGACTACTGTCACAGATACTTGGCTCTATGCTTCGGCAACAACGATCACAGTACCAGCGGGCGCACTATCTATTTACCAGCCAGGTGATGTTTGGAAATTGACCGCAAATTCTATTGTGCTTGAGGGTTATGTTTCAGTCGTGTCAAATACTCTATTGACCGTGGTTGGCGACCCCCTTACGAATTACACTTTTTCAAATATAAAATTCAGTCACATGGGCGTACCTCTTGGTTTAAGTAAAGGACCTTTTGCCTTAATAACTAGAGATGCAGTTCAGTCCATTGCGAATGACACATTGGCCACGGTAACAATGGATCACAAATATTATGATACCGGGAATTTTTATGCAGCCGGTGATCCCACCAAAATCACGTTCCCTTTTACAGGATTCTATTATTTAGATATTGAAGGCGATTTCGCGGCGAATACAACAGGTGTAAGGGAAATATACATTTATATTGGCGGCGTTCAAAGTTATCAATTCAGACTTCCAGCGGTTGCGGCATCGTCAATTGGCACGTACACTTATTTGCCAATGCAACGGGGTATGTTTAGAACCGCTGGTCAATATGCTGAATTCAAGGTCGTGCAGACTTCTGGCGGCGCTCTTAATTTAGCGTTTTTCAGAGCCTCAATTTATTTATTATCTCCTATTACTTAGGTATTGATCCGCTTTGCCAAGCATTAGAAAGGCTTCGTATTGCAGTATGTTTCTGTTGGGTTCAAATGTGGTTTCGGATGTGCCGGCGGTTATACCAACATGAAAACCTTTACAGGCATCTGAATCACTGGAAACATCAGTGAAAGGGCAAGAGGTTAAGATGATGACACTGGATTCTTTTTCAACCTCTTTAACAACTTCAGATATAAATTTTTCACGTGAAACAGGGAACAGTACAGCGGAAACGATTAACCAAATAGCAACAAGTGTGTTCATTTTTTTCTCCTCGAATAAAGTGAATGGAACCATATAACTATGATAATAACAATTGTTAAAATTTTGTATAATAAATTTGTAAAATCCGCATAAAATTGTGGTTCGCAATAGGAGAATGACATGGGAATAATTCTTGAAAGTTTCGAAATAACAGGAACAGACGTCAGCGAAAACAACGGCGTCATTGATTTCATTACCCTTTCCAAATACTTTGATTTCGGCGCCATCCGCCTGGGTTTTGGAAAAGTGGAAGACGATAAATTCACGATTAATTGGGCTGAATCAAAGTATAAGATCAACCGAATACCTTATTGGTATTTGGATTATTACTCTAACCATATCTTGGCCTCGCCTGTTAACGGGGTCAGCGACAAGGCTTGGGGCGAAATACAGGCGGAGAAGTGCTGGGCAATGATCAAAAATGACCCAGCAGGCGGAACCGTTTTCCTCGATATAGAAAATGGAAACCCCAAGTACGCGAAACCCCTGGACGACCCCGCGACTAAAAAACAGGCCCAGGCAATCGCAAAAGCATTCTTGGTGAGGCTCGATCAACTTAACCAAAAACAGAATGGCATTTATGCAAGCATGGGCTGGCTCGTTTGGTTCGGGGAATGGTTCAGAGATCGTCCCCTGTGGGTGGCTTGGTACAACGAAAGCCGGAGCGTCGCCAATGTGCGTGCAAACGTCCTGGCAGCGGGTTGGACAGGGCCGTTGCTTATTTGGCAATATGCCAGCGACGGCGACATAGACGACGACGGCGTTCCCGACGGCGTAAGATGTGGAACACAATACAGGACACTAGATCTTAATGGTTGGCTTGGATCAAAACAACAATATTATGATCTGGTCGGGATAACGATCACGCCGCCACCAGAGGACCCCCAGGTGCCACCAGAGGAACCGGAAACCGAAACCACCTGGCAGGTGCTGGCCACGAAATTAAACATGCGCGTTAAACCGGACAAGACCAGTAAAGGCCTCGGTTATTATCTGGCGGGTGCGCCGGTGGCAATTGATCAAATAATTGGTAATTGGGGCCACGTAAGCGGCCAGCAATATTTTATCTGCTTAAAAGATGCAGGCACCGTGCTTGCTGTAAAAATAGTATAAAGAAAGAGGGAAACCAAAATGACAGCCTTGACCCCGCGCGTCGAAGCACTAGAAAAAGGATTGGCCGTGCAATGTAACGATCTAGAACATATCGAAGAAAAAATAAATAATCCAGTAAGGGGATTGGAGGCTGCACACCAGAGGATTGATAAAACCGATAAACTGGTGGTGGTCGTTACCGAGGCCGTGGGGGTTGGTAAAAAATTGATTTGGGCCGTGGCAATTCTAGTTATTGCCCTGCTATTTAACATCTTCACCGGGTTCGTCACCATCAATTTCAACCCATAAACCCCAAAAAACTATTTAAAAACGCCGCCCCCCGGTTAAGGCCACTGGGGGGCTTTTTGCGGGGTGCTGTATCGGTTGCGTATGCTTGCTCTTTTTTACCCAACAACCGCCCTTGCCAGGGCACACGTGGGCGCGCCTGACTTCATAAAACGCTGTGTCATTAATCTGTTTCCGTTTATCCCCCCGAAAAATTTTTTGCCGTAAATTCCGCGTAAAAAAGTGTCAACAGGTGTTTACATCTGTAAACAAATAGCGTATTATAGATACATAGATAACGGAGGAGATAAAAATGACAACAACGACTTTCAACCCAAGTTTTACCCCGGCAAACGACGCAGCATACAACATGCTTAACAACTTATACCTGAATGTTCAATCAGGAAAAGTGAAAATGAGTTTGCGGATTCGCCTTGAGCTTGAGAATCTTTTGAACAACGCTTACCCAGCCAAAGAAGAAATGATGAGAAATTGGTGGATGGGTGAGTTCGCAAGACTGCCAGGTTATTACAACTTCTAATTAATCAACCGGGTTGCGCATGGACACGCAAAGAAGGGAAATTAATAATTATGACGATGCACAAAGTTGTTGGAAAACGAGTAATGGGATTTTTAAGCCTTTCAGTGGATGGAAAAAAATTATCCCTTCACCAAAGCCTTGCAGTGATCAACCACAGCCCCACCGGGTTTAATGCCGGCTATGGCGGCTCAGGCCCCGCACAATCAGCCCTGGCCGTTTTGCTGGCCATTACCAACAAAGAAGAAGCCGAAAAATATTACCAAAAATTTAAGTGGGGTTACATTGCTAAAACCGAATATTTTCATGGCGATTTTGAATTTGAATTCGATTATGAAGCCTGGGTTCAAACAATTACACCCCACGCCCCTTGTTTACGTTGTGGCCATGAAAGCGGTGATTTTGTTAAAAATGGCGATGTTTATTGGCACGCAGACCCACTAGTCTGTATTAAAAACCTGAACTCAAGAATTGAATTACTCGAAAGCGGGCGCGAGATCCCCAGCGCCACCCCAACCCAACACCCAGGTAATGCAATCCCCGCAAACCTGAACACCGGTGACCGCCTGGGCTTTAAGATCATTGCCGTTATCGGGGGGATGGGTGATTGGGCTGCATACGCTGGCCCCACGAATTGGTCGGACGATAAAGTCTCAAAAGTTGGCGACAAAATCAGTAAAGAGGCAGCCGAGGAACTTTTTTATGCCCCCCGCGCCGCCGACTTGAAATATAGATCACATTAGTTTTGGAGGAACGATGGAAGAAAAAGAAAATAACCACCCACCTGTAAGACTTTCAAAGGCCACATACGGAGTTATTAAAATGCGAACATCCGTAAGTGGCCGCACCATGGGCGGCGAGATCGAGCACCTGCTGGCCGTGGTTACTGCAATCGAAGAAGGGCACGAGGAAAACAAGGCCGTGGTGATCATGGAAAAGCGTGGCAATAAAACGAAGATATCGGCGCCCCTTAATGTGGAGGATATGAAAAATGACTGACAAAATCGGATTTGCCAGCGGTAAAAGCGGCCCAGCGTTTAAAGGGGTAAGGGCAATGATCACTGGTCTTCATCCATCGTCTGTGTGGAATAAAGAAAAAGACCAAATGCTTAATCAGGTCGTGATAATAGAAAATCTTGAGCCTTGCGCTTATGCCCCCGGTTATTTCAGGGGGGATGTTAAGTTCTCAAAAAGAATTACATGCAGTGACGGTTCCTGGGCAAAAAACCTTTTCTTGGGTTCTTTCACTTACACCTTATTAGAAGTGGCGGCGGTCAATGAACTATAACCCGACCACGCCCTGGGGCTATGCTAGCCAACTGAATAAATTTTCAAACCTTCATGCTCAATCCGCGCTTGTTGGCAAACCGCCCCCCGATGAATTGATCAAAGCCACACACCTCTGCATTTTGGCCTGGGACAATTATGGCAAGGCCATTAAAGACTATGACGCGGGGAAAATTACTTTGGCCAGGCGCGAAGCCTGTTTCCGCGTTGCCCTTCGTATTGACGGATTCGTTAACCGATTATCCGCGGCCTGGCACCACGACTTCGTTCTAATAATCATGGGAAAACTTTGTAATGGATAACTATTATCTAAGGCCCGCGCTATACCCAGGCATTATCTGGCAGCATGAAATAAATGATCATGTGACGATTGCCATTGATAAAACAGGGAACGAATACGAGATCGGTGGCCGGTTTATAGACGTAGACGGCGGCCAGTGTTACCAACTGCAAAGCCAGTGGCGCGGGACACCGTTTACCTTCAATTTGGGAGCCAACTGCCTTAAGGCGGTTTTGGCACCACAGAAAAACATCAGGCACGATCTTATAAAGGATTGGAGATAAAAGATATGACAGACAATCAGAATACCCAGCAACAAATTATTTTAGCAGAGCCCCCGAAAATGAAAGTGGCCATGCGCACGGATGAAGTGATCACGCGCTTTGCAGAGGCCGTCGGCAAGGGCAATGCAATGGGCTACATTTCAAGTGTTTTGGTGGCAGTGGCAGCCAGCGAAGACCTGCAAAAATGCACGATCTCGTCGGTTGTAGCCGCTGGCCTTCGCGCTGCGATTATGCACCTCAGCGTCGACCCCGCCGTTGCCCACGCGTACATTGTCCCTTATCGGGACAACCAAAATAACACCTACACAGCCCAATTTCAGGTCGGCTACAAAGGGCTGATGTATATGTGCATCCGCACGAACTGGTATAAGCATTTGCACCTGGTTGATATTTACTCCGACGACGTATTAACTGAAAACCCGGTAACCGGCGAAATCAGTTTAAAGCGCGGAAGCACTTCGTTGGTTGCACAGCGAAATTCAAAGATCGACGTAATGCCCACCGGGCACCTTTTATACATGGAATCGGTTAAGGGATATAAAGCCTGGTATTTCATGACCGCTGAAGAATGCGAAGAAATTGGCAAAAAATATTCCAAGAGTTACTACGACAGAACCGGCCTGCCTAACAAAAAAAGCCTATGGCACAAGGACCCGGTCGCCATGCACCGGAAGACGGTTATCCGCCACGGAATCCAACTTTACGGTTACCTTGACCCGCAAGACCTGGCCAACATGAACGCATACGACGACGTCGAAGAAAACGGCCAGGATGAAAGCGAGTTTTTGAAGGGCATTAACTTTGAACAAATTACCACCCCGAGCGCCGATCAAAGCCTTTCAGAACTTGGCCAGGAACCCGGCGCCCAGCAGGCCCCAATTGAAACCCAGGCAACCACGGCCCCCGAAGCTCCCGCAACCGATACCCCGGCACCGGCGGCAACAGGTATAAGTTTTGATGAAGCGGCTATGGTGAAGTCGCCTGAAGGTAAGTTGTATATTGCCATGAGCGACAAAGATCTTAAAGATGCAGAACAAGCCATTGGCAAAACCCTGGCCGGGGAATTAAACGGCCCCGAACAAAACGCCTGGCTCTTACGCCTTGAAGCCGTGCAAATGATCTTACGGGCCCGCACGGCGCCCGCAACCCAGCCAACACTTTCTTAACCGGAGGCCATGAAATGCAGGAACTAAGAAAAGAAAATTTTCAGCAAGAGATCGTGGCAAAAAAATACCCGATACCTGAACAGGACACCGGCGTTATTTTTGAAGTAATGCCAGACCATAAGGGCAAGGCAGTGGTTTTAAAGATCGGAGCGCAATCAATTAATATGTCATTGGTTGGCGCCCGCGACCTGGCCCGCGCCCTTCGCGAATGTGCCAATAAGGTTGAAAGAGGTAAATAATGAAAATACTCCATTTTGCCGATGCTCACATCGATATGCTGCAAGGCGGGCGCCTGGATTCAAAAACGGGCTTGCCGATAAGGGTTATGGATTTTCTAAGATCAATGGACACGATCATAGAAACCGCAATAACTGAAAAAGTGGACATGGTCATTTTCGCCGGGGATGCTTATAAAGATAGAACCCCGGCCCCCACTTACCAACGCGAATTTGCCAAGCGCATTTTCAAGTTAAGCGAGGCCAAAATCCCAACCCTTTTGATTGTTGGTAACCACGACGTGAGCCCGGCAAGTGGACGAGCAAACACCTTACATGAATTCGATACCCTGGCCGTTCCTTATGTCAGGGTATCGAGCGGCATTGAATTTTTAAAGCCGAAAGACCTTTGGGGGTTGCCTGTTCAAATAATTTGTGTTCCCTGGGTTAATCGAAGCGCATTTATGGCAGCAGCCCAGGACAAACGCGAGGTAACCGACACCGGCGGCGAGATCGAGGAAAGGGTTACAAACGTCGTCATGCACTGGCTCGATGAACTAGACCCGGCAATTCCCGCCATCCTCACGGCCCACGCCAGCGTTACCGGGGCCATGCTGGGGAACGAGCGCACGATCATGCTGGGAAAAGACATGGTCATGCCCTCTTACTTGGTTAAAGATCAACGCCTGGATTACGTTGCCCTGGGCCACATTCACAAATACCAAGACCTTAACGCTGGCCATTACCCGCCGGTTGTATATCCCGGCTCCATCGAGCGAATAGATTTTGGCGAAATAAACGATGAAAAAGGCTTTGTGCTGGCCAATGTTGAAAAGGGCAAGACCACTTTTGAAAAGGTTGGACTTGTTACCCGGAACTTTATTCAGGTCGATTACACCATAACTAAAGACAAAAGGCTTTTATACAGCACCGGAGCCGGGGAAGATGAAAAAACCGGGGAAATCGCCACCGGCAAGGATATGACCGAAACGATCATCGACGCGACTAAAAACAGTATTTTCGGTGGAACAGAGGGCGCCATGATCAAAATAAAGATCACATACCCTAAGGAAATTGAAGACATTATTAATGACCAGAAAATACATGCCGCTTTTAAAGAGGCATTTGAATTGCATTTGGTAAGGATTCCAAAACAAGATCAAGTATTGAGAATGAACATCGACATTGATTCATTGCAGGCTATGACGCCGATGCAGTTATTGGCCGAGTACTTTAAGGCCACAGGGAACCCGGACGACTTTAAGGCTGTTGAATCACTGGCCCAGGACATTATTAACGAGGTCAGCAGTAAGGAAATGGTTTTTGATCAAGCCGAATAATGGCATTATGCCTCGGCCCTGGCCGCGGGCTTTTTGCACCACCTTATTTTCAAGAAAGAGGGAAGCATGACAGATCAAACATCAGAAGCAATTGCAGCACGAAGGAAGATGCGGGCCGCCCTTAAAATAGCTTCATTGCTGGCCATTGCCAACATGATCGAGCGCCCGCAAAGACTTGTCGGGGCCAGAAGTGGCCCGCCCGGCAAAACCCACGAAGAACCAAAGACCAAAGCCAAGCGAAAGATGGCGGCGAAATCGCGTAAAGCAAACCGGCGCCATTGATCAAAAACTTAATCAAAAACGAAGGGAGCAACAAATAAAATGATAAAAGATGATTTAAGGGCACTCGCAAGTTTTCGCTTATTAGTCGCCAATGGGAAAACAGCATTGGAGGCGGCCAGGGACAGATTAAATAAAACCCCTGAAGCCAAAACGGTTGATGAGATAGTGGCTTCACTGGCAGAATATCAAGCAAAAGCCAGCGAGATCGAATCAACCATAAAAACATCATGGGCCATGACCGCGGTTGATCAATTCGCAAATAAAACCGGCGAAGAAAAAGAAAAAGCCATCACCGAATTCAGGTCTGCATTGGCGAAGGGGTTGGGGCTTCGCATTACTCATTCCCTTAAATATGACGAAGCCGCCGCCATTAAATGGTGTGAGGTCAACGCAAAGGCAGCAATAAAAACCGTTCTCGATAAAAAGCCTTTTGAGGCGTTGGCGGAAACATCAAATATTGAATTCATCGAGAAAATTGATACCCCTTCGATCACCATTGCAACCGATCTCTCGGAGTACTTATTGGAATAATGGGGCCTCCGCCCAGGCCAATCTATACCCCCCCGGATGAAGATCTCCGGGGGAACAGGTAAACGGTTATGGAAAGGCAGGCAAAATGACAATTGCAGAAGAACTGGACGAAACAGTAAAAACCTTGGGGTTCGCTGGCCACGCCGAATTTTGTGAGTTAGTGGCAAAAACGGATATCTCGACGCCCCAAAACCGGGGAGCGTTTCGGAAATGGCAATACACAGACGGTTCCAAAGATGGCTTGCTTAAATTAGAACGCAAACCCGAACCCGTGAATACCCCGCCAAATGAGGCGGATAAACCAACCAAAAGAAAGAAGGCAAAATGAGCGAAACTGTTTATGTAGCACGTAGGTCGTGCGGCTGTATAGTGGCCGCGTTCCCCTTGAATATCGACAAGGGCGTTAAGGGTGAATTGCTTAAACAATTTGCAAAAATCGGATTGGATGTTGATCAAACATCGGGTGCGGATGTGCGCCTGAATTTCAATCTTTCATGCACCCACGGCGCCCCGCCATTACTCACAATGATGGAAAAAGCCGCCGCCGATAAAGATGCCGGCATTGATCAAGAAGACGTCAACGCCGCTGGCCCTGAAGACTTGACCCCTGATGGCAGCGCCGACGCCCTTTTGGATGCAACTGCAGAACAGCCGACAGCCGAGAGCGCGGCACCTTTGGAGAATGAAATCACCGAAGCGCCCGCCACCGAGGCCGAGGAAGAAGATGTTGATAAGTTTCGGCACGAAGGGCCTGACGATTTGACCCAGGAACCGGACCCGATCACGGCGCCGACCGCATTTAAAGAACCCACGGACGAATCAGTGTCCGCGGCAATGCCAGGCGAAAGCGATGGCCGGGAAATGGCGCCCGAACCCCACAAAGAAAAGAAACAAAAACACCATAACGGTTAATTTAGTTAACGCCATGCCCCCCGGCGAATAGGGGGGCAAAAGGATGGTTACAAATGACACTCAAAAAGCTAGACGAAGAAAAACCAATATCAACTTATGACCTGGCCAATATACTTGAAAAAATGGCCGTTTTTATGAAGGAATTGCCCCTGTCGCCTATTAAATCGGTTGAATATGCCGAGCAAAAGGCGTGGGGCCGAATTGACAGCATGATCACCGGCGTGAACAATCGGCTTGTGGAATTGGAAAAAAGCATTAATGAATCCAATCAAAGCGTCGATACCGCCATTGAGGAATATTACCGAACCAACCGCGACAAGATCACGGCGCTTAATGCCCGCCTGGCCGAACTTCCGGCTTTGATTAAAGTGATGACTTTGCCATTTAATCTCAAAGAACTGGCCGAGATAGCCGAGCGCATGAGCAGTCTCACGCCGAAGCAATGGCGGCGGGTGGTTGATCTTATGCAGGTATTGGTTGACAAACAATAAAAATCCCAGCCCGCGGGGTTCTTCGCGGGCAAAAGGTTATTATGCCGAAAATAGATTCTAAATATAAAACGCTGGGCTATGATCTTTCAAAGAGGGCTTTTATTGAACAGCCCGACCCCGACAACCCACAGAAAACTATTCTGGTGCAGAAGTCGCCTGATGAAATTTACGCTGAAATTAAGGCGAATTGCCCGGACAACCTGATACTTTTTATCGACGAAATAATGCAGGAGTTCCCCGACACACCACTTACCAAAGACTTTTTAGCTTATAGGTTGTGGGGTGGGGAGCCGGTCGGTTATAAGCGGGTTAAATATGGTAACCAATTATTTGATGCCCCGTTTTGGATTACTCCCTCCAGGGATCGAATGATCCGCGACGCCGTCGGGGAGCTCGTTCAATTTTTATGCAGGCCGATTGTAGCCAGTTCACACGAAACCGGATATATGTATTGCATTAATGACACAGCAACCTATGAAAAGGGCGTGGCCGATCTCCGACAGCGCCTTAATACAATGGGCAAGCGCCTGGCCGGGTTGGAAAAGGGGGGCGTGATCATGCGCAATAACTTTAAACCCACCCCTATTTCAGACAATTGGGAACTCAAACAGGCAAAACTTAAGATCTAAGACGGAGAAAACAATGCCAGATAATGATTCCTCTTTCCCCTGGTATCGGTGGTACAACGACATACCCGGAGATAAAAAAATAGAATCAATTGCAGAATCCATGAAGCTTGATTTTGCCCTGGTGGTTGGGGTTTGGTCATTACTTATGTCCGCGGCTGCTACTTCGCCGGTGCGCGGGTCACTTTATGTAACGGACGAAATCCGTTACAGTAACGCCGCTGTAACAAAAACCATGCACTGTGATGAAGAAATTGCCGAAAAATTAATGAAGTTGTTCGTCGAATATAAGATGATCGAAATAGACGAGGGCGGCGGATATCGCCTTATTAACTTCTTAAAGAGGCAGCCACCCAGCGACAACAGCGCGGCCAGGGTACAAAAACACCGGGAAAAAGAAAAATTGGCCGTTACAAAACCGTTACAGAAACGGAATAGTAACGGAGTAGATATAGACAAAGATTCAGAATTTAAAGATGAAGATTCAGAGAAAGAAAAAGATGAAGATGAAGATGATCACGACGACGGCCCCGCCATAATGGCCAATAAAATGCTGGCTTGGTTTGAAAAAGCCTCGCACATAAACAGGCCAATAGATCAAAAGGAATTGGGGAATTGGTTAACCACCCTTTCAGAATTAAATACCCTGGGCGTCGACAAAGCAATAATGACGCTTGCCTGCAAGGAACTGACAGCCGCGGGCACATATAAGATTGTGGCCCCAAAATCAATTTTAAAAGCCTGCAAATTCATTATCGAACGCCGGGCGCGTAGAGAAGACCCGCTGCGTGACAGCGAGGGCGATTTTGGCAAGTTTATAAATCATTAAGTAATGGAGGATTAAATGGCAAAAATAGCGTTTATTGATCATAAATTTAATAATAGCAGCCTCATTCTTTTGGCCGACACCAATAAGATCATGGAAGAATTTAACGGGCAAAATTACCGCCTGACCCTGCGACAGCTTTATTACCAGATGATTGCCAGAGATCTATTCCCGGCGGAATGGGTTGACCCTGAAACTGGAACCAAAAACAACATCAAAAATTACAAGCGGTTTGGTGATCTTGTGAATAATGGGCGCATGGCTGGGCACCTTGATTGGGCCTTTATTGAAGACCGAGCACGCGAAACCGTTTTCCCTTCTTTTTGGGATTCACCCAACGAACTCGTCGACATTTGCGCACGCGCTTTCAGATATGATAAGTGGGAAAACCAACCCAACCACATTGAGGTTATGGTTGAAAAGGACGCGGTTTCCGGTATCTTGACACCAGTATGCAGCGAACTTCAGGTGCGATTTACAGCCAATCGCGGCTATGCATCTTCCAGCCTTTTTTATGAAGTTTCAAACCGGTTATCAGAGGCCATTGATCAAGGCAAAGAAGTAATCATTTTATACTTTGGTGATCATGACCCCAGCGGCATGGATATGACCCGCGACATAATAGATCGTATGAAAACATTCACCTTTGATTCCCCAATTGAAGTCAGGCGCCTGGCCCTGAACATGGAACAAATAAAGCAATGGAACCCGCCCGAAAACCCAGCAAAAGAAACCGATAGCCGGTTCCTTGATTACCGGCGCCTTTATGGTGATTCTTGTTGGGAACTTGACGCGGTAGAACCCCGCGACCTGGCCGAATTAGTGCGCGACGAAGTCCTCGGGCTGCGTGACGACGATCTTTGGGATGAAGCGGTTGCCCGCGAAGACGAGGCAAAGAAAAAATTGGCTGAACTTGCAAAAGGTATGAAGTAATGAACAAACCAAGATTGCTTGATCTTTTTTGTTGCGCCGGCGGTGCAAGTATGGGTTATTTTCGCGCTGGGTTTGAGGTTGTCGGAGTTGATATCGCACCTCAAAAACACTATCCTTTTGAATTTCATCAAGCAGACGCGCTTGAATATTTACAAGCTCACTGGCAAGAATTTGACGCTATTCATGCCAGTCCGCCGTGTCAAGCGTATTCGAGAGCATCAATGCAATGGAGAAAACAAGGAACAGAATACCCGGATTTAATCAAACCAACGCGAGAATTACTTATAAAAATAGGTCTGCCTTATGTTATTGAAAATGTACCGGGGGCACCACTTATAAATCCAATATTATTAACAGGCGTATTTTTTGGATTGAAAGTCCGGCGGAATAGATTGTTCGAATCTAATATAGCATTGCCGTTTCACTTAACACAACCAAACGCAAAAACCAACTTTCGCATGGGAAGGCCAATAAGAGAGGGGGAAGAAATAACCCCTGTTGGGCATTTCAGTAATATTGATTATGCAAAAAAAGAAATGCAGATAGATTGGATGAATCAATCAGAATTGACACAAGCAATCCCACCTGCATATACAGAATGGATTGGAAAAATAATTATGCAGATAGAAAAAGGCAAAAAATGAATTACCAAACCGCGGGCGAGATCGAAATAGCAGTGGCCCATTATTTTGGCGTTAGAACTCATGTTATTGTCCCGAACGTTTCCTATGGTCTTTTCGGCTATGAACTGGATTTAGTGGTTTTGAATAACAACAGCTTTTATGCCTATGAAGTAGAGATTAAAGTATCAAAGGCCGATCTAAAACGCGACAGCCAAAAACATCATAACCACGACCGAAACGGCGGCTTGATAAGGCTCCTTTATTTTGCAATGCCCGAAAAAATGAGGCCCTGCATTGATCTTGTTCCCGAAAGGGCCGGGGTATTGTTTGTGGATGCAGACGGCAAGGTAAGTTTGGCCAGGCCCGCGAAACCAGAACCGGGAGCCCATAAATGGGTAATCGAACAGGCTTTTAAATTGGGCCGGCTCGGCACGCTTCGAATTTTTGATCTTAAGGAAAGGGTTCGCCGATACAAGGCCGAACTCGCTGCATTAAAGGCTGAAAAGCTTTTGCCATGCAAATGGCAGGTGAGTTGGCCGGATAACCGCTTCTTAGTTCCCTGCATTGGGCAATACATTGAAATAGATTTAAGGTTTTGGAGCTTTTATAAAATATGCCCCGGCTGTGGGGGCGAGATAATTAAGCCAAAAAGAAGAAAAGAGGAATAATGGAAAGAAAAAGAACCCCAATGCTTATGACTGAAATAATGATTATTCAATTTATGGCCAGGCTTAAAACACAGACACGGCGCACCCGCGGCCTGGAAAAGATTAACCAAAGCCCGGACGATTGGTTTTATTTGGGAAAAGGCTCTGATAGCGAATATATGTTTCAAAATAAAGACAGATCGGTTCTCGCTATTAAATGCCCTTATGGCGGGGTTGGCGACAGCCTGCTATTCAAAGAAAAATACCTTTTGCCATCATACCAGAAGGAAATTCCAAAGAAGCCGGTGCCGGTCTGGCATTGCGCTGATGGCAAGCCAACATGGGGAC
>Ga0209416_1001619_pt1 | contig 14825 bp, 13 predicted proteins | sample RifGroF1_FD_184001 | JGI IMG/M metagenome (GOLD analysis project Ga0209416, IMG submission 184001) | Groundwater microbial communities from Rifle, Colorado, USA - Groundwater F1 (SPAdes) (version 2) | ecosystem: Environmental > Aquatic > Deep subsurface > Groundwater | place: Rifle, Colorado...
CCTTTTATTTAAGGAGTATTTTTAAGTATTTAATCGTACTGATTTTAAAAAAGATGAAGCTTGCAAGTTTTGTATCTAAGATAGCAAATAAGATAAGAGGAACTGCTTTAAAGCATTAGAAAATTTTATTTTACTGAGACAAATATCCCATCAACCTGTAACAATCGGCCTGTTAAAGGATCTGCGAATCCATTTTCTAGTGAGAATAATTGGAAACCTTTTTTTTCGAGATATCCTATCATTTCAATAAATAGGACCTCGCTTTCGTACAAGGGAAGTAAAGACATTTCTAGCTGGATGATTTTGATATTCTTCAAAGATTTAGTTGCCCCCTCCAAGACGTTTTTTTCATATCCTTGAGTATCTATCTTTATCATGACATTCTTCTTAGGAGTACAAAAGGATTTGTAAATAGAATCAAGTGTTTTAATATTAATCTCTTGTTGAGCGATATACTCTGATTCTGGAGCACTATTTAGATGATTGGGAAGCATCTCTAAGATTGAGCTACTATATGAGTTTCCAGCTACATTTATTGTACTTTTCGTATTCTTATTACCAAGTGCATAATTATTAACGATCCAGTTTTTACTTCTAGAGGAAACCTTTTCTAATTCGCTAAAAGCACTGTTTAAAGGTTCGAAAGATATTATTTCCCCGGTGTATCCCATCTCTCTCATATTTTTAGAGTACTGCCCATGATTTGCCCCTATATCAAATAAAGTGTTGATTTTGTAATGACGCATTATCTTCATTCGTCTTTTAGTATCAAAATCAGGATAACTTCTGATCTCTAATCCAATTTTTTTTAGTAATTTATTTGATAGACGGCCAATATTTTTTGTTGATGCAATTATTATATTCCGATTTTTGTCTTTTTTCTCCATTCTGTCTGATTATATAAATTATCCTTGCATTATATTATATATCTTCAAAAAGAAGAAATATCTACACACATCTGATAATATATGTCTATGCACATCATAATAGATGCAACTACAACTCAAGATCAAATGGCATATGCAGGACCAGGAAGATATACCAGGAATATAATCCTCTCTCTTGTTAAAGAATACCCAAATACAAAATACTCCATACTCCTTTTTGAAAATAAAGAATCAACCTTAGATACAGAAATATCCAAATATCCAAATGCAGAAATAATTAGAATAGGGGAATACAAAGACAATGACTACAAAAACGACATAACCTACCTCACACAAATCCTTCCCATTATTAAAAAGATCAAACAAAAAGACAGTATATACTTCTGTCCATACTTCTGGAGAAACTTTCCCTCATACAGTATGCCGGTAGTACTCTTCATACACGACATGAATCTTCCCATGTTCAATATGTACTCCCAACAATCCCCAATACACAACCTCATCAGAAAGATACAATACTGGATGACACTAAACAAAGCGATGAAATGTAAATATCTTGTAACCAATTCTCAAAACACTAAAACAGAGTTCTTACAGTACTATCCCAAATATTCATCGGAGAAAATATCTGTATCTTACATAGGAGTAGAAATAGAGGAGAAAGAAACATCTCTAGAAAATATACTCCCTAAAGATTGGAAAGAGAAAAAATACCTCATATATTTTGGAGCGGGTTTTAGTAGAACTAAAAACTCTAAAGGAGCATTACTCTCCTATGCATCCTTTCTTAAAACGCTAGACAAAGAACAAGCACCATACTTTGTAATTGCAGGAGGTAAGTTTGAAGACAAAACAAAACCAGAAATTAAAGAACTCTACGACATAATTGAGAAAAACAATATACAAGACAAAGTAATATTTACTGGCTTCTATGAAGACAAAGACAAATATCCTCTACTACATAATTCCTTTGCATTCATACACCTCTCCCTTGCAGAAGGATTTGGTATAGCGCCAATAGAAGCAATGAGATCTAAAACTCTAACCATATTACACAGAAGTCCTGTATATCTAGAACTATTCTCAGAAGTATCTGTAATGGTAGACGGAAATAACCCAGAGCTAGTTGGATGTGTGATTAAGGACATATATATGAATGAAGATAAATACAAAGAACTAGTAGAAAAAGCATACACACTCTCCCAGCAATATACATGGGAGAAAAGTGCTGAGATAACCCATGGAGTATTTGAGAAGATATAGTTATTAAATTTCATTATTCCCTAAATATTTTTTGTTAAACTCCTATCTATGATTATATTCATAGATGAATCTGGGGATCCAGGAGTAGATGTTAAGAAGGGTGCCAGCCCTTATCTTGTTTTTTCTACGGTCATTTTTGAAAAAGAATCGGATATAGCAGAAATTCAAGCCAAGATGTCGAAATATAGACAAAAGATTGGCTATTCATCTTCATACGAATTCAAATTTAGAAAAAGCAGGAAGAAAATAATAATAGGACTACTAAACTCTGTTAAATCTTGTAATTTTAGAATAAGATCTTTGATTGTAAATAAAAGAAGCTTAAAATTCAGTAAGAAAGTAAGTAGTAAGGGAATTTATAATTCTTTATTATCATTACTTCTTGATAAGTGCCTAAGAAAGAAGGGGAATGTAAGAATAAGATTAGATGGAAAGGCAGAAAGAGAATTGCAGAAAAGCATAAGATCTTTTATAAAAAGATATCTTCGTGCAAAAGGCAAGGATGTAAGGTTAGATTTTAAAATTATAAATTCAAAAAACGACGATATAATTCAATTAACAGATATTATTGTTGGCAGTATAGCAAGAAGCTATATGGAAAATAAAAAAGATTCCGCAAGATACAAAATAATAATAGAAAAACAAATAGAGTTAGAATGGATTTTGGAAAAAGGCGATCTGGAGCCTATTCTGAAATAAATTCAGAAACGCACACCTGTAAGGCGACAGTTCGGACTCCAGATCTTTTCATCTGTATTATATCCATATATGGTATATTATGTAAATATATCATCATGAAATCTTCATAAAATGGAAATAATTAACATCATAATATATGTTCTCCTAGGCATCGTATCCCTTGCAGGCCTTGTTCTTGTTGTTATAAATCTCCCTGGTATCTGGCTCATATACATCTCTACCATTATTCTCGCAGTAATGGATAAATTTGAGAATATTACCCCATTAATTTTGGTTATAGTTTTCCTTCTCTGTCTCCTCTCTACACTCTCAGACAATATAGCTGCAGCACTAGGAGCAAAGAAAATGGGAGGAAGTGGCTGGGGAATTGCAGGTGCAATAATTGGAGGATTAGTTGGAATGGTAGTTGGTGGAATAGCAGGAATGTTTCTTGGACCACTACTCGGAGCAACAATATTTGAAATAATATTCGCACATAAAAATGCAACTCAAGGTGTAAAAGCAGGCCTTGGAACATTCATAGGAATAATATTCAGCATAATCTTTAGATTTAGCTTAAGTGTAGCTATCATAATCTTTGCCATATCTCGTGTACTGTAACTAACCCATACATTACCAAACACATCCTCCCTTATAGTAGTAACATTTCTCTTCCTCACTAAATCATCTAAAAATATTTCTTCCATCTCGCCACTCTCTACAGAGATTTTGTAAAAATGTTTTTCTAAGAAATCTACGGCAGTAGTAGCTACAATCATATTGTTATCAAGATACAAAGGACGAATAGTCTCAAAAAACTGAAACTCTTTTACAACATCCCTTTCCTCATCAAGCACAGTAAACTTAGTAGAAAATTCATCCTCGCTATCAATTATGTAATGCTCAATCCTACAAAATAACAAACCATTATCATATCCAACAAACTCGTTACCACCTCTCTCTCCAAGCTTCTTAATATCCTTACTCAATACATCAAGTTGTAAAATATCTTTCTCATTTACAAGCAAAACTTTTTGGGGAACAAGCTCAATTACCTGTTGTACTTCAACAATATTTGGCAACATGTATTCTATCCTCTCCTGTGAGAACAAAGAGAAGAGGAGATAGATAATCATTTTTAAATATTCCATACTTAAACAACTAAATTAATATCCAGGATGAGGATTATCTCCACTTAACCTTCCTGGTATGTACTTTGCATTTAATGTAACAACCTTGCTCCAATCTGTATTAATGTAATCTACTGGATTAACATGAGTACTCTGACTCCTACCTTTTCTAGTCTCAAAATGCAGATGGTAACCAAGCTTTTGACAATTCCAAGCACCAGAATTACCACTAACACCAACAATCTGCCCCTTCTTCACCCTGTTTCCTGTGTTTACAGAAGTTTTTTCTAAATGGAAATATGTTGTGTACATACCATTGTCTTGCTTGATGAGGAGATAGTTGCCACCAGAGAAACACTTCCCATTGTAACTATCCCAACCCTTACCAACTACGGTACCATTGTAAACAGCCAAAACATTCTCTCTTGTTGCTCCAAAATCTATACCCTTGTGTGGCTTTTGAAATGCAGTATTCCCATGCCACTGTGTAACCCCAATTACCTTACTAAAAGGAAAAGAGAATGGTTTCTTTGGACTAGAGATATTCTTCGGATCTAGAGAGTAGGAACCTCCACCAGAAATTGAGATATTAAACTGAGATATATTTACAGAATATCTAAACCTCATTCTTAGATTTTCTTTTTTACGGAAATATCCCGCAACAAGAGTAAATTGTTCATCATCCCTTATGTAGGACTGGATTGGAATATATGAATCGCCTTGGTATATATTGAAGAAGATATTTGGTTCAACAGTAATATCGTGTGTAGTTACTAATTGCTCCGCACATTTAAACAAAGAGCTTGGTTTGAGGATATCTCTCTTACACTTGTATTCATCTACCACGATAGCAATGTCATCTAGAAACTTGCCCTTAACAACTACACTGTATTCATCTACAAAAGGATACTGCACAATCTCTTGTAGCTGGAGAGATGGAATTTTACATGACACAATCTCACTTTTACCCTTTAGATATTTAAACCTACATACAACCTCTTCCTTACTTACACCCAAAACAGAAGCTGTGGAGGTATCCCACTCCATATGTTCCTCCTCATTCTTTGGTATTTCTACAACCTTCTTAATTGTTTTAATCTTCTCTTTTGGTTTTTCGATGGGTTTAGGTTTCTCCTCTTCTTTTGGTTTAGGTTCAGGGTTAGGCTCAGGTTCAGGTATTTCCTCCTGAGGAAGATTTTTATTTACACTAAATCTCCTAGCCTCAGTTATATATGGATATGTACCGTCAAAAGAGTCTTTCCTAGAGTACAAAATTCTCCAAGCAAAAACACTGTAATTGGAAAGAGGACGAGTATGCTCTGTATTGTTACCAATAGGTATTAACATATACATGGACCAATTAAGGTAGAAGGCAACATCCAATCTGTAGATATATTCGTTCTGTGTATCTGTGTTTTCCCATTTGAAAGTAACAACTCTGTCGGTTAGATACTCATCTTTCTGTGGAGATATGAGGAGTACCTCTGCAGAACAAGCCGTTGTAAAAAGGAAGAAAAAAAGAAGAGAGAACAATATTTTGTACATACTAAAAATATATATTTTGAAGATGAAAAATCTCTGAATGATGGTATAATCAATTTCAATGATCAAATTTCTAGAGGGTCTTTTTGACTCAAATGAAAAACAATTAAACAAGATTCAACCATTAGTAGAGAAGATTAATGGATACGAAGATGAAATGTCTAAACTCTCTGAAGATGAACTAAGAGCTAAGACAGAGGAATTTAGAAAAAAGATATTTGTAGATTTAGAAACTTGTAGAGCAGACTTTGTAAACAAGAAAGAATCCATACTAGAAGAAGAGTTGGAAAGAGAGAAAAGAAGACTGTACGAAATACTCCCTGAAGCATTTGCAGTTGTAAGAGAAGCATCTAAAAGAGTTGCAAACCACAGACATTTCGATGTACAGCTTACGGCTGGCTATGTACTTTTTGACAACAAAGTTGCAGAACTCTTCACAGGAGAAGGTAAAACCCTTGCAGCTAATCTTCCCTTGTATCTTTACGGTATTACAGGAAGAGGTGCACATCTAGTTACTGTAAATGACTACCTTGCTAGAAGAGATGCAGAGTGGACTGGACATATACTCAATGCTTTAGGAATGAGTGTAGGTGCAATTAACTCTGGAAAACAGTACAGATTCATAACAGATGAAGAAGCTATTAAAATTAAAGGCGCAGATGCTAAGAAATTAATAAAAGAAAGAGACGAGAAAGTAAAGATTTCTGGAAGACTTAAGTATGACCATATGAGTGGTGTAAATCTCTTGGAGTGTTCCAAGCAGGAAGCATATGGCTGTGATGTTGTTTACGGTACAAACAATGAATTTGGTTTTGACTATCTTCGAGACAACATGGCTAGAACAAAAGAAGAAAGAGTACAAGGACCAAAATATTTTGTAATCGTAGATGAAGCAGACTCCATCCTCATAGATGAAGCTAGAACACCTTTAATCATTTCAACTAGTGCTCAAGCGGCAAACGATCTTTACATGAGATTCTCCTCTTTGGCGAATTCTCTTCAAAAGGAAAAACACTATGCTGTAGATGAGAAAGCACATGCAGTATCCCTTACAGACGAGGGAATAGATATGGTAGAGAAACTCTTGGGTGTAAAAAATATCTACGAAGATGCCCAACTTACATACCATTTGGATAACGCACTTAAAGCAAAAGAACTTTACCACCTAGATGATGAATACATGATAAGGAATGGAGAAATATTAATAGTCGATGAATTTACAGGAAGAGCAATGGAGGGAAGAAGATACAGTGAAGGACTTCATCAAGCCATTGAAGCAAAAGAAGGAGTTGAAGTTAAAAGAGAATCTAGAACAATGGCAACAATTACATTGCAGAACTTCTTCAGACTTTACAAATATCTCTCAGGAATGACAGGAACAGCACTAACTGAAGCAGAAGAGTTCTCCTCAATTTACAAACTAGATACCATTGTCGTACCTCCAAACAGACCAATTGTTAGAGAAGATTACAACGATGTCGTTTACAGAAGCCAAGAGGGTAAGTTCAGAGCCATAGTAGAAGATATTAGGGAGCACAATGCAAAGGGACAGCCAATTCTTGTAGGTACTACCTCTGTAGAAAAGTCAGAAGTACTTTCAAGTATGCTCTCAAAAGAGGGAATAAAACACAGTGTGTTAAATGCAAAGCAACATGAAAGAGAAGCAGCCATAGTCGCAGAAGCAGGACAGAAAAGTTCTGTAACAATAGCTACGAATATGGCAGGAAGAGGTACAGACATTGCTCTAGGAGATGGAGTTACAGAAGTTGGTGGATTGTACGTAATTGGTTCTGAAAGACACGAATCACGAAGAATTGACAACCAGCTTAGAGGAAGATCTGGAAGACAGGGAGACCCTGGTGAATCCAGATTCTTTGTATCTTTTGAAGATGACCTCATGAGGCTATTCGGTGGAGACAAAATGCAGCTAATGATGACCCAAGTTGGAATGGACGATGATATGCCAATATCCCTTGGAATACTTGGTAAAACAATAGAGAATGCACAGAAAAAGGTAGAATCTCGTAACTACGATATCCGAAAAAATCTTGTACAGTACGATGATGTTCTTAACCAACAAAGAGAAATCATATATACCCTAAGAAGAAAAATCCTAGATATTGAGCTAAAGACAGATTTCAATGTTACAGACAAAACACTCAAAAAAGACTTAGATACGGTATTAAATGCAGATACTGAGGGGATACAAGACAATTTAGATGGACTAGCACTAAACAGAGAAGATACATGGACAGTGGAAGAATTAGACTCTCTTAACTTTGTACTCTCTCCCCTTGAAAAATGGATACTTAAGAAAGAATTTGAGTATGTAGATTTCTTGCAAGCATCTGAACTGGAAGATGACATGAAGATCTCTGAGGTTGAGGAGAAAAAGATATACCAGCAAATCATGAACCTTCTAACAGACGAGACCTTTGAATCTGCAGTAAAGAAAATGGGATTCAAAACATCTGTAGAGATGTTTAAAGATCTGGAAAAGAAAAGCAACATTGAACAAGCAGTTCAACTTAAGAAATTAATACTTGTTTCCTTCATCTTGCACATCTATGCAATAGGTGTAGAGCCAATGAAGGCACTCTCAAGAATACTTCTACTTGAAGCATTCGACAGATTCTGGATGGAGCACTTGGATACAATGACAGATCTTCGAGAAGGTATATCTTTGCGAAATCTTGCACAAAGAGATCCTCTTGTAGAGTACAAAAATGAAGGATTTAAGATGTTTGATGACATGCTTAAGAAGGTAGATGAATCAATAGTAACAAGGTTTTTTAAAGTAAGACTAGTAAAAAGAGAGGAGCAGATACCTGTTAAAGTTAATTCCAATGAAGACAAAAGACCGGGTAATGTAGGAAAGCAAAAAACTATTAAAAAGAACAATAAAGTTGGTCGTAACGACCCTTGTCCGTGTGGTAGTGGGAAAAAATACAAAAAATGTTGCTTCCCTAAATATGACTAAAATAGTATCTCTATGGGTTTATTGACACTTTTAGGCTAAACAATATACTATTCAATAGTACCAATTTATTATTACGCCAATGGCAAATCCTACAAAGAAGAAAAATGACGAGATGGTTCCACAAAGAAAGAGTGTACATGTAGTCTTTTTCTCCTGCTCTGACTGTGGAGAAGAAGTTGATGATATTAAGGTATGCCCAGAGTGTGGAAAACCAATGAAAGTCATTGATGTAGTAGAGAAATTCGGAGATGAAGCAGACAAATACTTAGACAAAGTCACCCCAGTAAAGAAAAATGGTAATGAAGAGGAGGAAGAGGAGTATGTCTCAATAGACAAAGAAGAACCAAATATCATACTAATGGGTGGAGATGAAGATATCGCCAGTGACGGAGGCATAGACCCAAGTAAAGATGACGGAGAAGGCCTAGATGTAATCTTCCCAGACGATGATCATGATGATGCTACTCCTAAAACTGATGTTCCTGTAGATGAAGAACTATCAAAAGCACTTGAGCAGTTAGACTCTGAAGAAGAGGATGTCTCTGCTGATGATTTTGGATTTGATGGAGAGGATATCCCCGAGCTATAATGGCTCATGTATAAACTAGCAAAACTTTTTCCCAAGGTAGCAATTGTAGCCGATCAAATGACTTCGTATGGAGGTGCAGACGCTGAACTTCTCTCAATGTTAAAAATACTTTCTCATGCAGATATCTTCACTATTCTCTTTGACAGAAATAAATATCCAGATATTACAAATCGAGTATATACTAGCTTTGTACAGAAGATTGCAAGACTTTTCCCTAAAGGATTCTCAAGACACCTTAAAATATTTACACCATTAGCATATGAGAGTTTCAATTTCGACGAATACAATCTTGTAATCAGCATATCCGCAGGGCCTGCGAAAGGAGTAATAACTGGAATATACCAACCTCATGTAGCGATGGTAATGACTCCTCCTAGAAGCTTGTGGGACAATGAGCTGAATGTAAGAGGTTCGAAGCTTAGATGGCTCTACAGACCCCTCTCAAGGGTATTAAACACACGACTTAGAATATGGGATTGGAGTATATCTAGAAGAGTAGATTACTGGACTGCAAATTCCAAATATGTCGCCCAAAAGATAAAGAAAACATACGGCAAAGATGCCACCGTAATATATCCAGGAATAATCAAAGAAGAATTTGTAAAAGTAGATGTAAGAAAAAAATACTCTCTTCCTAAAAATTTTGTATTAGTAGTTTCAAGGCTCTACGATTACAAAAGGATAGATTGGGCTATCCATGCATGTAAAGAAACCAATAGCAATCTAGTCATAATTGGAGAAGGACCAGATTTAAAATATTTAAAAAAGATTGCAAAGAAAGATAAAAGAATTACTTTTCTTGGGTTCATACCAGATCCAGAAAGAGATTCTTTCTTCAAAGAAGCAGAGGTATTACTCTTCTGTGGAGTGGAAGACTTTGGATTGGTACCTGTTGAAGCAATGTCACATGGTACACCAGTCTTGGCATATAAAGAGGGAGGAGTATTAGAAACTGTAAAAGAGGGAATTACAGGAGAATTCTTTAAAAACGAGAAAGAATTATCTAATTTACTTAAGAATTTTAACAAAAGAGGATATAATGAACAAAATATAATCTCTCAAGCAGAGAAATTTACAGAAACGAAGTTCTTAAATAATCTTGAACAATTCCTAATAAATGTCTCCAAGGAAGAAAAAAAGAAATATCCCAGAAGAAACTCTTAAGGTAGCAGTAGTTGCAGAGCCACTTTTTAAGCATGGTGGTGCAGAGGTACACCTTAGATACATCATCAAAGCATTTCCAAATTGTGAAGTATATACAGCATACTACGACAAGAAGTTTGTTAAAGAATTTTTTGGGGATATTAAAATACATCACTCATTCATGCAGTACCTTCCAAAGAAATTTGAACTTAGACAGCTATATCTTCTCTTCCAGCCATGGGCTTACAGAAGTTTTAAGCTTAAGGGATACCAAGCCATAGTTTCTCTCTCCATCGCTTTTGCTAAGTTTGCACATGCTAAAGGTGTTAAACATGTAGATCTTTGTATGACTCCGCCTAAATTTTTCTGGGAGAAAGAAGGAAGAAGTATTAGAAACGAGAATCAGTTTAAAGGAATAAATAAATTTCTTTTTAAATTCTACAGCTTCTTCATGGATACGTTCCTAGAAAAGCTCTGGCAGAAATGGGATAAACAAGCTGCGCAGAAATGTGACAAAATAGGGGCTAACTCTAAAGTGGTACAAAAAAGAATTAAAAAATATTACGGACTAGAATCTGATGTTATATATCCTCCAGTAGAAGTTAAGATGATACAGTCGTACAAAAAAATGAACAGAAAAGAGAATTGGTTTCTGTATATGGGTAGAGTTGAAACTTACAAGGGAGTAGATTTAGCAATTAAAGCATGTGTTATGGCAGATGTCCCTCTCAAAATTGGTGGAACAGGGGATCATCTAGAACAGATGCAGGAATTAGTTAAAGAAATGAATGCAAAGGGTTTAATTAAATTCTTGGGATATATCTCTGACGATGAAAAGATTAATCTGTTATCTAGGAGTAGAGCCTTAATCTTTCCTGTAAGAAATGAAGATTTTGGAATAATCCCTGTAGAGGCAAATGCTGCTGGAACACCCGTAATTGCATACAGAGAGGGTGGAGTTTTGGAAACAATATCTGAAGACAATCCAAAAACAGGAATCTTTTTTGACAAATATGATGTTGAAACTCTTGCTGAGATTATAAAGAACTTCCAAGATTCATCATATGACCCAGATAATTGCAGAAAACAGGCAGACAATTTTGCTGCAGAGATCTTTATGTACAAACTAAGAAATTATGTTAAAGAGTAGTATAAAAAGAATCTTTGATATCTTGTTTTCTCTAATCATATTAATTCTGTTTTCTCCACTTCTACTTCTTTGTACTCTAGTAATCTATCTTACTGACAGGAAAGAAATATTTGTTAAAGAACCTCTTCGTCTTGGAAGAAAAGGAGAATTTAAGATGTATAAATTTAGAAGCATGATTCCTAATGCACATAACGAAATTGAAAAAAATCCAAGATACAAAAATTTAAAAAAGAAATGGCAAGAAAAAGATGGTAAATTGAGACTTTCAGAAGATCCAAGAGTAACATGGATTGGGAAAATCATTAGGAAAACGGATATAGATGAACTACCACAGTTTCTTAATGTTCTTAAGGGAGATATGTCTGTAGTTGGACCAAGGCCTATGTATCAAGAGGAGGTGGATAGATATCTAAAGGAATATCCAGATGGAAAGAAGCATATTAGGCAGATTTTAAAGATTCGTCCTGGAATTACAGGTATATGGCAAGTATCTGGAAGAAATGAGATATCTTTTGAAAAAAGAATTCTACTGGACACAAAATATTCTAAAAATATTAATCTTTTGGGAGATTTGAAAATTCTTCTAAAGACGCCATATGTAGTTTTAACAAGAAAGGGGGCATATGAATAGAGATACAATTACAGTTATAAAATCTATCAATTACTCCGAAGCAGATAAGATACTGACTGTGTTTGGAAGAGAATTTGGTAAATTCTCCCTCTTTGCAAAAGGAATAAGGAAAATAAATAGCAAGAACAGGGGGAATATGCAAACTCTTTGTACTAGTGATATCTCCTTCTACCAAGGGAAAGGTATGCCTGTATTAACAGAATCTGTCCTCATAAGAAGTTTAGACATGGATAAACTTCAAGTCAAAAATATTGAGAGAGTACTTTTCATACTAAATAAATTTTTGCAAGAGTATGATCCATATCCAAGTATCTTTGATGGATTACAATCTCTTCTAAAAAGAGAGGGAGATTTGGAAGCTACAAACAAGTTGAGAATTAAGATACTAAAGGATATGGGATTTCTCTCAGATTTCTCCTCTTGTTCTATCTGTGGGAGTAGAGAAAACCTCAAATATTTAGATACTACAAGTTTTGCTCTGGTATGCAAAAACTGTTACAGTAAAGGTAACGGAAAACCTTTGGGTGAGGGTCCGTATTCATCTAAAATACTTACTGATGCACTAGATCGGTATGTGAGGAGAATAGTAGAAGAAATATAATGAATATAAAAACTGCCTTAAAATTCTTGCTTACTGTCTTTTGTCTTTTTGTACCTTTTGGTTTTGTAAAAGCAACGGATCTTCCTGAGCAAGATTTTGGTGTAACTGTAAATGCTAGTATCAATGTAGATCTGTATTCACAGTTAGATATTAATCCAATAGTCGTAGAGATTAAGGAGAGTTCTCAAGTAACCTTAGATATCGTAGATAGTCTTGGTAATCCAAGAGCAAATAGAAATATACAGATATATATAAATGGCCCTTCCCTTGGAGTTACAATAACTCAACCACCTCTGACAGATCTTCTTGGACATACTGTTGGTTCTGTAAAATCCTCCATTCCAGGTTCTTACGAAGTGTGTGCGAGAGATGTAACTGACCCACTACATATTAATATCCTAGATTGTGAGGTGTTGTATGTAACTCCTGTTGCTGTTCCAGCAATCTTTGCGGAACCCCCATACAATATTGGTGGCAAGAATACCATTATGTGGAGTACTGCAGGAAGTGGGCCATACACATACTATGCTCAGGTTAGTACGAAAGCAGATTTCTCTACTGTGGTAAGTAATAGCGGTTGGATTGGTGCAATGGGATATGAATTTACTAATCTTCAGAATGGTCAGATATATTTTTACAGAGTAAAAGCAAAAAATACATCTGGAGGAGAGAGTGCTTGGTCAAATACCGTTTTCTCGGTACAAGATTCAGAGAAACCATACATAACACTTCTGAGTGTTAGTGGTCTTGGAAGCAATACAGTAGAGGATTGGAATCCAGAAGATACTTTAATTATTCGTTTGAGAGTAAAAGATAATATATCTGTTGTAAGTAAGAGTTTCTGGTGTGTACTAAGTGACGATTCTCCAGATAATTGTGTAGATACAGAAACTAGTGTTGGAGATATCTGGGAAGTAAGAATTAAGCTTGGAGATTTGGAGCAAGATAGTAATGGATATCTGCTAGAGGAATATACATTCTGTGCGGAGGCTGTGGATTCGGTTGGTAATGTAAGAAGAATCTGTAATATTAATCTCTATGTACTACATACTGAGGGTCCAATTCCTCCTAAGAAGACTCCAATAGATAAGGTTGTAGATAAAGCAAAGGAGATAATAGACAATACAATTGGAAAGATAGAGATAGAGGATTTGCAAGATATCACTGTTACAACTGTAGCTACGAATATTACCATTGGAATAGGAATCTTAATTGGGAGTTTCAATTCCATCCCATACTTCATAATTCAATTCATTCTAAGTCTTTTGAGTATTCTGGGTTTCAGAAAGAAGGGTCATCCTGTTGGTTATGTGTATGATTCTGTTACAAAGGAACCAATCTCTCAGGCCATTGTAAGAGTATTTAATGTAAATGGAATTTTGGTATGGACAGATGTAACAGACAGTAATGGGTATTTTAGGGGAACACATTTAAACAAGGGGACATATTCCATAAAGGTAACTGCAAGGGATTATACATTCCCATCTAAGATAGTGTTTGGAAAAGAGGATTTCCCATTGGAGAATGTATATCATGGAAAGGAATTTTCAATTCGTGATGAAGAGATACCAAACTTCTCAATTCCAATGGATAGGGTAGAGTATGGCGCATTTAGAATATTTTTTGAGAAGACAATTTCCCAGAGTAAATTTGTTTGGAAGAGTTTGCATGTTATTCTTTTTGTTGTTGGTTTACTGTTCTCACTTTATGCATTGTATACGTCAAGAATATGGTTTAACTACCTAATAGTTGGAATATATATTCCTGCTCTTGTTTTGTTAGTTGTTTCTTTGTTTGGAAGGAAGGGTAAGTACGGTATTGTAAGAAATACAAAGAAGAAACGATTAGAGGGAGTAATAGTTGGTCTTAAGGAGAAAGAGTTTGGAAAGTTAGTATCTAAGAGGGTTACAGATCATCTAGGAAGATACAGGTTCGTAGTAAATAGAGGAGAGTATGCCATAGAGATATTGAATAATGGTATTGCCATAGAGAACTATGTTGGTTTGGATAGTATTAAGGTAAAAGACAATACTGTTATAGCCAAGGATCTTGTTGTAAAGAGAATTGTAGAGAATGGTAACGAAGAGGAACTTGAGGAAGTACCAGAACCACTTTCTGAGCTGTAATATATTGAGAAATGGTAGATATAGTGGTATTATTCTTCAGTCCTTTTTAGGGCGTATAGCTCAATTGGTAGAGCAAGCGGCTCTTAACCGCTAGGTTCAGGGTTC
>Ga0209416_1001620_pt1 | contig 14819 bp, 11 predicted proteins | sample RifGroF1_FD_184001 | JGI IMG/M metagenome (GOLD analysis project Ga0209416, IMG submission 184001) | Groundwater microbial communities from Rifle, Colorado, USA - Groundwater F1 (SPAdes) (version 2) | ecosystem: Environmental > Aquatic > Deep subsurface > Groundwater | place: Rifle, Colorado...
TTGATTTAATTGATGAAGTTAAATCTGCGAGTAAATCTGTTGAGGATATTAAGGATAGTAAATCTGATTCTAGTTCTAAATCATCCAAAATAAATGTATATGGTAATTCAATTGATATTGGTTTAGCGAAGAGCGTAGATAATGCTGATAAGTTTAATTTTATTACTGTTAGCAATGGTGATGCATCTTCAGCAAAATCAGGTGATATAGTATTAGGAGGTTCAGCAGTAATACCAAACTCAGGTAAAGGAGAAAGAATTTGGGGTAGCGATAGAGAAGAAACATTGGCTAAGTTTAAAGCAAAAACTAGTAAATATAAATCAGGTGGAGAAACACAAGTTACAGGAATTCATTGGCTTGATGGGAAGGTAGGAAAACCTGAACGTGTGCTCAGTATGGAGCAAACAGCATCTTTTAATCAGTTAGTAAAAGATTTGCCTTCCATTACTAATGTTTTAGATAAGATTATGACCATGAATCCTTTGAGTAATATTAAACTCCCAGATTATAGTAATATATTAAAACAATCTCAGCAACAAACAATGGAGTTTAAATTTGACAACCTGATTCATGTTGAAGGGAATGTAGATGCAAAATCACTTCCTAGTTTAGAAAAAATAGCCAAATATACTATAAATGAGTTAAATAAAACGTTTAATCGTAGCGGCATTTTGAGAAAGTAAAAAATATAAAGAGGTATATGTGTGTAATATACCTCTTTATATCGGAGGTGAAAAATAATTGATAAATATGTCATTCATATTTGACAATATATCTAGTCAGGACATGGGACTATTTATAGTTCGTATAGGAGGATCAAGTGAAAATTCCTCCCCATTCGCTCCTGCACAAAATATTATTGAAGAGAAAAAATACAAAAATCACATACCTGCATTCTATAGAGCTGAAAAAGAACCATTAGAATTTGAAATAATTTGCTCTCTATTAGATGAAGAGTTTACACCAGAAAAAAAGATGCAATTATCAAAATGGTTGATCCATGAAGAATATAAAGAATTTATTTCAGAAGATAATCCAGACCTTATATACAATGTAATTTCTACTGATAAAATTGATCTTATAACTTTTGGTTCATTCAAAGGATATATAAGTATAAAATTTCGTTGTGATGCTCCGTGGGGCTATTCTTCAGTATATCAAAACAATTTTGATTTAAGTGCATCCACTTTGCCAACCACTATAACAATATATAATTATTCTAATGCAGTTAAATATCTTTATCCTGAAATTGAGTTTACATTAAGTGGAACAGATACAGAATTAACCTTAACAAATCTGAGCAATGGAGGAGAAATATTTGAATTTACTGATTTGATAATAGGAGAAAAAATTTATACAAATAATGAACGAAAACAAATAATAAGTGATTTGGGATTATACCGATTAAGCAATTTTAATAAAAAATGGTTTAGATTTGTTTATGGAGCAAATAAAATTGAAGTTACTGGAAAATGTTTATTATCTTTTAGATATAAATTCCCATTGTGGGCATAAAAAGGGGAGATTATTTAATGCTTGGAGATATAAATCGTGATCTTGAACCAATAGAATATGAATTAATATTATGTAAACCTGATAAAACTCAAATAGGAGTTATAAATTATGAAGATATAACTTATGATGCTAGATTTCCAACAACTGATGAATTAAGTTTTAGCATTTCTTATGGTGAGAATTATTATGATTTAATAAAAGGTGATTATTTAATACTTCTTAATGATGAGAAGTATTTCATCATTGATAGTCCTGAAGAAGTTGGTGATGGAATAGAAATTAAAAATATCCATTGTTACTCTTTAGAATATATGCTAAATAAAAAAATCATTAGAAGTTATAGTTTAGTTTCTCGTAAGTTATATACACTTTCTAATGATTTAGATGAAGAGGGTTATCAATTAGGTGTAATGAATTATGTAAAAACATTGACTAGTTGGAAATTAGACACTGAATCATTTTTAGCATTTGAGAACACACATACAATATATCGTTCATTTGATATAAGTGAAAAAACTTTATTTGATTTTTTAATCAATGATGTTCAACCTGCTTTTGGATGTATTTTTCTTTTTAATACAAAAACTAAAACTATATCTGTAAAAACAATTGAACAACTTCAAGGAAATAAAGGTTTATATATATCTGAAGAAAACTATATAAAAAGCATTAATAAACAAATAAAAAACGACGAGATTAGAACACGATTATATTGCTTTGGAAATGATATCAGTATTAGCGATATTAATCCAACTGGTAGTCCATATATCGAGAACTATACTTTTTATAAAGATACAGATTATATGTCACAGTTATTAATTGATAGATTAAATGCATATGAAGAATATTTGAGTAGTTTAGAAATACTCACTACTTGGAAAAGTGCTATATTAAATTATGCATCCCTGCCATCTTCTGGTTTAACTATTGGAGATACATATCAAATAACTTCTGATGTTAATCCTGATAATAATGGATATTGGCGTTGGGAAGGAACAATTTGGGAACAAATAAATATAAATTATAGTATTTTATTAGCACAATTAAATATCATTCAAATCGAATATACAGCACTCGATAATGATTTAACGGATGCAGAAGGTGTTTTAGAAATTGCACAGGATGCTGTAGATATGGCAATATCCACGAACCAAAGTTTAACACAAGTAAATATTGATTTGGATAATGCTGAAATTTTAGTCTCAGCCAAACAACTATTAGTTGATGAAAAACAAGTTCAAATAGATGCAAAATATATAGAAATTATAAATTATAGAAATAGTATTGATATTTCTAATTATATTAATACAGAAGCATTAGTTGAAGAATTTGATAATTTTATTAAAGAAACTACATGGCATGATTCTAATTATACAGATTCGAGTGAATTATTAGAAGAAGGTAAGAAAAAATTATGGAAATTATGTACCCCTCCATTAATATTTGACATTGAAATAATTGATTTCTTACAGATTGTAGAATGTCAACATGATTGGAGCAAACTTGTATTAGGGGATATCGTAAATGTAGAATTTTCTAAATTTGAAATTGATATTTGGGTCAGATTAATAGGGTATACATATAAACCAAAAGATAATTCTCTAGTGTTATCTTTTAGTAATAAAGATTCTATTGATGATCCTAATATTTATCTCAAAGATTTAATTAGTAATGCTATAATTTCTTCGACAACTTTAAATATGAATAAAGTAGATTGGGATAATAAAGTTAATCCTAGTGTAATAACTGAACTTAGAAATGAAAATATTGACGCCACATTAAAAAAGATACTAGCTTCAAAAAATCAATCTCAAATAATTGATAAAAGAGGAATCTGGTTAAAAGAAATAGACGATAATGGTATAGTTTCTCCCGAACAATTAAGGATAATAAATAATTCGATTGTAATATCTCAAGATAATTTCCAAACAGCAAATCTTGCACTGACCCCTCAAGGAATTATAAGAGAGAAAACACTGTTTGGTTTGATAATCCAATAATTTTATTTATGGGGTATACAAGGAGTAATTAATCTTGTTAACAAATGGTGGCTAATCCCTGTAGTCATCTCCCCTTAATTTTTTATGTTCAAATACAGGGAAATATTCTTGAAGGGATTGTGATTAAATATGTTATTGACTAAAAATATAATGGTTAAATGGAATGCATTTACAAAAAGATGGTATGAAAGCAAAGGTTATGTTTATACTAAAATGGGTGATGAATTTAAAGTAAAAGTAGAAGACTTAACGGAAGGTAGCCATGATGTTATCAAAATTATTTGTGATTATTGTTTCGAAGATAAAATTTATACGATAATTGAAAAAGAATATAAAACCTTTATAAATTCTAATAAAAAATCAATCATACATAAAGATTGTTGTATAAAATGTAGAAAATTAAAGACGATAGAAAGTCTTGAGTTTACATATGGTGTTTCTCATAATAGTAAATTAGTAGCAACTGTAGAAAAAAGAAAACAAACAAATCTAATTAAATATGGATTTGAAAATTATTCTCAAACACAAGAGTGTAAAGATAGAATTAAACAAACAAATTTATTAAATTTTGGGGTTGAATATTCTATGCAGAATCCAGAAATTAGAGAAAAATCAAAATTAACTTCTTTGTTAAAATATGGTGTGGAAAGTTATACGAAGACAGATGAATATAAGATTAAATCAAAGGAAACATCTCTAAAGAACTGGGGAACCACAAGTCCTATGAAAAGTAAAAAAGTAAGAGATAAAGTAAACGCCACTAACGTAAAGAGATATGGTTTTAAAAGTGCAAGCTCTAATCAGTTGATAAAAGATAAAGTACAAAAAACAGTCCAAGAAAAATGGGGAGTAGATTACATCGGACAAAATAAGGATATAAAAAATAAAATAAAAGAAACTAATAATAATAGGTTTGGTGTTAATTTTTACTTTCAGACAGATGAATTTAAGGATCAATATAAATCTACTATGATGGCTAAGTATGGAGTAGATAATTCTTTTAAGAGTGAAGAGGTAAAAGCAAAAATAAAAGAATCATTATATAAAAATGGTACGGCTCCTTGTAGTTTGCAACAATATTATATTTGCAATTTAGTTCACGGAGAATTAAACTATCCTGTTGGCAATTGTAGTTTAGATATTGGATTTCCAGAAGAAAAACTATATATAGAATATGATGGATCTGGGCATAACTTATCAGTTATACATAATATTGAAACAATTGAAGTTTTTGAGAATAGAAATAGAAGAAGGTGGTATTATTTAAATTATAGGAACTGGAAATCTATTCAAATTATATCCCTTCAAGACAAACTGCCTTTAGATATAAAAATACTTGAAATGATTGAATACGCAAAAAAATATATATCTACAGGTCATTCATGGATTAAATTTGATATAGACAATTCTAAAATAATTAATTCTCAAGGGGAAATTAATTATGATTTCGGAGATTTACGAAAGATTAGACCTAATAAGGAATTAATTGAGGAGGTGATTTAAATGAGTGCTATATTAATTATCCAAAAAGAAAATGAATTATATTTTGGAACAGACAGTGCAATTTCAACAATAATTGATGATCAAATTGTTAGAATTGGAGAAGATGGTAAAAAAATATGGATGGTTGAAGACAAGATTATTTTTTGTGCTGGGAATATGAATATAGCACACACATTGATAGATAAATATATAGATTCAAGTATTAGATCAGTAGAATTATTAAAGGCATTGGCAATTGAGTTATTCGATGATAAATTTATGTTGGAAATAATAATTGGTGTTATTAAAAACAATAAAACTATAGTGTACCAAATTTCTTCATATAATAGTTTCGAAATTATAAAGAGAACAGTTAAAAATAAAGAGATTGGTTTATGGTCAGGAGGGATCAGGACAAAAGAATCTTTTAATATTGCATATAGTGAGTTAAAAAAAGGTAAATCTGCAAAAGATATATACCAAAATACATTCAATTATATTTCTTTTGAGGGCATTGGTGGAACATTAAATGTATACAGATTAGATAAAGATATGATTGATTTAATTTATAGTAACAATATCGTGGAGAAAGAAATAAAAAAATTGTGCTATGGTGAAAAATATTTAGTAAATGCTGAAACATTTTGGGGAAAAACGGTGATCGCCAATGATGCCTTGTTCGATGGAATTGATATTTATGATGGCGAACAAAATCCAGTCGTTGAAATTGGAAAATATATGGATGGAGAAACTGAAAAAAGAGGAATTAGGATTAATGGTGGTTCATTAGAAATTGTAAATGGGCTTCCAGAATCACAAATAAATCAAATAACAACAGAAAAATGGAATAATACAAATACAGATTTTACTAATTTTATTACAAATACTCTCCCTCCACTTCAAGCACAAGTTGACGGTAATATTACATCTTACTTTTATGACATTCCTCCAATTTTTGCCAATGTAACTACAACTACATTAATAACTGATACTGTAATTCAACTTGACAATGTACTTGGTCTAACGGATGGTTATGAAATTGATTTTATTAATAAATCTAACGAAGCAGTGTTAGCAACAAAAACTATTGCTACAGGTGGTATTGATACAGTTAATAAAACAGTTACATTGACAACTACAATTGGAGTTGTTTTAACAGCCAATCAAGTAATTTTATATGATTCTCCATCTAATGAGATTGATTGGATATCAGAAACATATAGAAATAATCATTTAGGTGATTTATATTATGACAATGTTTCAGGATATTCATATCGTTGGACAAAAAACACTATTAGCAATTTGTTTAGTTGGTCAATATTATCTAATTCTGACGTTGCAAAAGCTTTAGCCGATGCAGCGAGAGCACAAGATACAGCAGATGGAAAAAGAACTGTATTCATTACTCCTTTTATTAAAGACACTATTGAATATAATAATCCAATTCCACCTTATTTTGTTGGGGATTTATGGATTACTTCTAGTGTTAGTGGCGAAGGAGATTTTAAGAAATGTGTCACTGAACGCATTTCTGGAAGTTATTATTCAGATGATTGGAAATTAGCTTCAAAATATACTGATGATAGTTCATTAACTACATTTATTGGTGGAGTTTTTGCAGATACATTAGTGACACTTGATGATAAAATTCAAACATATTATCAATCTTCTATGCCACACACTGAATATACTAATATTCCTGATAATGTAGATTATAATAAAATTGTTGGTGATTTATGGTATGATTCAGATTCCACAGAAAAGAAAACTTACAGGTATACTAAGACGGCGAATGGTTCAAATTTTGATTATAAGTGGAATTATTTAGAAATACCAAAATCAATTTTTGATACAATTGATGGAAAAAGAAGGGTTTTTCTAACAACAGTTGCACACCCAACTCCAACTCCACCATACCAAGAAGGAGATTTATGGCAAGATGGTTTAATATTTAAAATATGCACTTATGCTGATGGAAGACCATTAGGAGAAAGTTATGTTGATACAGATTGGGTATATACAACTGTTAGTCAACAAATTTCAGATTTAGCCAATGACTCTAAACTAACCCCATCAGAAAAACTTCTAATAAAAAAAGAATGGGAAGTTATTAAATTAGAAAAACCAAAACTTGATGCACAATCTAGTTTATATACTTTGCCAATTGATACTTCTGTTAATATTCAATTTACACAATGGTTAAATGGAACTATTAAAAAAGTAGAACCATTTTGGGATTATAATTTAGATGGAATATATAATACGTCAGATAATTTTTCTTGGGCAAGTGCAACAGCATTAATTATTTATGATAAAGCATATGATTGGTTAAATAGATACATCACAAATTATTTGCTTTTAGATAATGGTTTAACAACTAATCTACCATCAGATTTTGCTCCTATAATAACACCCCCTGGACAAACAGCTAGTGAACTAAATACTCAAGGAGAAGTATTTAGAAAAAGTTTTGCCGATTATTATTGGGCAAAAGCTAATTTAATAGGTGCAATTACTAATAATATTAATTCTACATTAGCAGATATCGCAAGTGATTCTAAATTAAGTCCATCAGAGAAACAAGTAATAAAAAAAGAATGGGATATTATCGCTAGTGAAAAGTTGATATTTGATACACAATCAACAACGTATGGTATTTCAGTATCTACTGAAAAAACTAATTATAATGATGCTTATGTTGCCTTAGATAATTATCTTAATTCTCCAATAGGTAGTGCTCTTTTAACTAGTTTAACTACAACATCAACAATTGTTGGAACAGATTTTAGATTAATATTTAAGGATTATTATGATAAGAAAACATTATTGTCAAATAAGCTTTCCGATGTAATTAAAACAACTGCTGATAATTCTATTCAATCAGGTACAAATTATAATAAGTGTTTTATTGATCTAAATGGCATTCAAGTTCAGAATGCAACTGAAACAGAAGTAGTTAAAATGGGTGAATTTGCAACTGGATTGTATGGATTGAGGGCAAGTCATTCAGATGGAAGTTATACTCAATTGACTGCAAATGGATTAGAGAGATTTATATCTATAGAAGGTGTAGATACAAGTAAACCTTATCAATATGAAACTTATGTCCAAACCGCCTCAACTATTGGATCAGGTGTCGATTTTGTTGATCATGATTGGTCTGATGCCACAAAAGCTGCTGCCCACGCTGTTTGGACAAATGGAATTCTTGTTGACCTACCAACCAGATTCAGAAATAAAGATTTTCAATGCTTCTTGTCTATTACTAAAATGAAACTTATTTTAGGAGTACCAACAGCTTATTCTGACATGAATTTAGAAATTATATCTATTGATAAAAGTTTAGCTAGACTCCAAATATCTGGTTATAATCTTGTTTATGAATCGTTTGAAGGATATTATTATCAAGGAATAGAATTTTTAATCACAACTATTTTATAAGAGGTGAAATAATTTGTTACTAGTTTATGAAAAATTAACAGGTCAAATTCAAGCTAAGTTTTCCAACGACCAACGAATAGAAAATATTTATAAAAACAATTCTTCTGCTCTTGAAAGGTTGGGAGGATTTTATGTTGATGATAAAGACGTTCCGAAAGGAAATATTAATCATTATAAAATAATTAATAATAAAATTTTTGAAATTAATACTGGGGAAATAAAAAATAAAGATGTAAAAAGTCATTTTCAGATTAAAATTGAACAACTTCAAACTGAAAATGCTTTACTTTATTCTACACTTGCAGAAATGTCAATTATATCTGCACAACAAGAACAGCAAAATACCGATACACAAAACGCAATTGCAGAATTAAGTCTCTTAATTTCTAATAAAATGGAGGAATTTTATAATGTTTAATAGTGAAAGTGGTTTAGTAAAAATTTGGATTAATTTAATTAAAAATAAAAATAATAAATATTCAAAAGAAGATATCCCTAAGTTGGATAATTTGAGAGAGGTTGTTTTGTTAATTTTAGAAAAATAAAGTAACTTTCAACATAACATTACTAAATAAATCATTATTTTTCATTGTAAATCCTCCTTTATTGCTATATACTAATTATTAGATAAGACAAAAATAGTAAGAGGAGGAAAATACAATGAGAAAAGTAATGACTTTGCTAACAATGTTCCTATTTTTATTTTCAAGTGCTCCATTGGTACATGGAGAGGAAACTTTAAATTTTTCTATAATAGAAGTTCTTGTGATACCGAATAGTGATAGAATCGCGCCAACGATTACAAGTGGAAGTGGTTCATTTCTAGGAAGGGGAATAGATTCTTTTGCAAAATCTGGAGAATCGTTTGAAATGCAAGTGTGGGTTGACTATAATAGTATGTCACCTGTGGAAAGTGTTTCACTTGAATTCAGTACACCAAATGGAAACGAAATAATCAATCCATCAAGCGAATTTCTTCTTTCTCGATGGAAGTTCACCAGACTATTTAATGACAGTGATATTGGTACTTGGACTTTGAACAAAATAATTGCCACAGACATATCAGGGATTTCAGCAGAAAGAACATTTACAGATTTCACATTCCATGTTTTCCCATCTAATTATAGTTATTTTAGTGATCAAGAATTAATTATTGAAAGAAGTGATGATTTTGTAAAAATTTCATTATCTGAAGAAGTTGATCCAACAACAATTACAACACAATCTGTTTTATTGTATGAATCTCAGTTAAATTTTGGTTTTGGCAATAATAATGTTCCATATGATCTTAAACAACTTACTGACTATAATATAACTGTATCTGATGATAAGAAATCTTTCACAGTAGAAAACAATTCTTCTTATTTAACATCTAAAAAATATCATATTATTATTAAGGATACTTTGAAGGATTTAGGTGGAAATATTCTCACTAATCCAAAATGGATAAATTTAAAATATATTGATAATTAGGGTGATGATGTTGAAAAGATTATCATTATTTGTAGTAGTTTTAATGATAACGATGACATCACTATTAGTAACTAATAATGCATTAGCTGATACTGAAAGTCAATTTGAAATCATAAATGTAGAAGTTCAATCTAAACCATCAATCTTAATTCAACAAGGGAATAATGAAAATGGCATAGGATTATATATTGGATTAAACAATATTGGCATTAATGATTCACTTTCTAATTATGATATTGAATTGGATTTTGGACTTTCTGAGATTGATGTTTTGGATGTTCTGAATGAGTCTAATTCTGAAGAGTTTATTCAGAACATTGATAACATTTCTGGGAAGGTTAAAATTTCTGGTTTAAATGTCGAAACTTCATTTAGCAAATTAATATTTGTCCCAATATCAATTAATAATTCATCAAATTCAAAAGTCAATTTTAGTGTAAAATTCCTTAATCTAAAAGACAAAAATGCAAATTCAATTATATTACCTGAACAAGATACTTTAATCTTTCAACGAGGCAAAATTCTTAAAGATGATTCAGTTGTTGGTATTTCAGACGTAGTAGCAGGCTTGCAATATTTAGTTGGGTTAAAAGATGAAAGTGAAATTAATTTAATCAATATGGCATCTATATTGCCTGATAATAAATTAGATGTTAAAGATGTGATTGTTTTAATGCAAAGATTGGTTGGATTAAGGGATTAATATTATATTGTATTGTTTTAAAAGACTTCAAATTAATTGGAGTCTTTTTATTTTGTGTTAAAAAAGAATAAAAGGTTTATTTTATCCCAAATACAAAAAGAAACGGAGGCGTTAATTATCGAGAATCGCTTTTCCCTAATATTAGATTTCAAGCAAAGTTCATTTTATAATATTAAATTCGTACAAAATGATATAGATACATCTGTCCTAGAGTTTACTATTTGCAATCAAGGAGTACCTGTAGATATTACAGACCAAACAATATCATTTGCTTTTCTTAAATCAGACAATACATTAGTAATACAAGATTTTAACACAGGTGTGAGTATTTTAGATGCAATTAACGGAAAATTACAGGTTATATTAAAATCACAATCCCTATCAGCAGTAGGCTTAGTTAAAACAGAAATATCTTTTTCAGATGCCACAGGCAAGAAATTAAGTACAGCACAATTTAATTTTACTGTTACTAGTTCTTTAGATAACGGTGATGGAGTATTAAGTTCTAATGCAATACCAGTAATGGAAGCACAAATTGTTGTATGGAATTCTGAAATTGATAATAAGCTTGCGGAAGCGACAAATAAAATTAATGAGACGGAAGTTACTAGGCAATTAGCGATTACTGCTAAAGAAAATGCTGATATTGCCACTGCAAATACAATTGATGCTATGGAAGATGTAAATAATACAGTTATAACAATTAATAATGAAACTTTAGTAATTTATAAAGGTGTTGTTACCTCATATTCTAACATTGCTTCTACTTTTCCTACACCACAAAATGGTTGGACAGTTGTAACTACAGATACAGGAAATAGATATAGATATAGTTCAACTTCTTTATCTTGGGTAAATATAGGAGATATTGGTAAAGGTGGAATAGTTGTAGGGAGTAACGTTCCGAGTGATACGTCAGTTATTTTTATTGATATTAATAGTTAATATATAAAGATATTTTTAAGAAACTAGGCAGATGTCACTGTCTTTTTATTTTGTCTAAAAGGAGTTTTTAAATATGAAGGTTTATAATTGTTTCTCTCAAAAATTAGCTGGATATTTATTGATTAATGGATTTTCTATTATTGGAATTAAATCTGATTTGAAAATGACAGGAAGGAATATTTATTTGTTTCAAGATAGTGAGTTGCTTAGAAAAATGATTGATAAGTATAAATCTGTTTAAAAAGAAAGAAGGTTATTTAAAAATGTTGATATTACCACAAAAGGTTGAGATTGAGTTAACTTCTAATACTATTAAATATTACGAGGAAAAAGGTTATGAAATACCTAGAAGTTTAAATAAATATAACAAGTTAAAATTTGTAAGAGGGACAAAGATTTGGGTTGATATTCTAGATTTGCCATTACATAGTGGAGTAAAAGTATTAGTAAAATGTGACTATTGTGGGAAAGAAGTTCCTAAAATATATTCCAATTATTTCAATGAACATAACAAAATAATTAATAAAGATTGTTGCTTAGATTGTATTCCTATTAAACAAAAAGAAAGCAATTTAATAAATTATGGTGTAGAAAATATAAGTTCTTTGGAAGTGATTATAAACAAAAGAAAAGAAACAAATTTAGGGCGATTTGGTTATGACAATCCTCTCAAATCTCCAGAAATTCAAGAGAAAAGAATAAATACTCTTTTAATAAACTATGGAGTGACAAATCCCCAAAAGAGCGAAGAGATTCGTAATAAAACGATTTCTACATTATATAAAAAATATAGTGTAGAAAATTTAATGTATTCAGAATATATTAAAACAAAACTACAAAATTCAGTATTTAAAAAATATGGTTATAAAAATGTTTTGCAAGTCCCTAGTATTAGAGAAAAGATTGCTAAAACTTTATATAAAAACAATAATGTCCCTACGTCTAGTCAACAATATGCAATTTATAATTTATTAAATGATAAATACTCTGTTATTTTAAATTATCCATTAAGCAGATTAAATCTAGATATAGCATTGTTTTTAGACAATATAAGAATAGATATAGAATACGACGGTTGGTATTGGCACAAAGATAAACTAAATAAAGATTATGCCAGAGATGTTTTTGTAAAATCTCAAGGTTGGAAAGTTTTAAGAATAAAAAGCAGATGTAATATTCCCACACTAGAACAATTAGAAGAAGCAATAAATAAATTAATTAATTCAGATAGAACTTTTACTCAGATTTTGTTAGATGATTGGAAACAACAACTAAATAAAGATATTAGACAGGCAAAGAACCTGTCTTTTTTATTTGAAAAAGAAAGGCAGGAGGATTTAGTAATATGTCAACAATGAAATACTTTAACACGACAACTCAATTATGGGAAAGAGTTGATAGTGGTGCTGTTAATGACGGAACGGATCGTGTAACCCCTAGTGAAATCAAATCATTTAATAGAACTCAAATGCATAGTGGATTTTTAAATTATCAACCTGACGATTTTATATTTTCCACTTCAACATTGAATGCAGTAAAAATAAAAAAAGATTTATTTGTAAATTTATATGGATATTTTATTAAAATACCCATTAATACTTTGATTCAATTTAATACTTCCCCTACTACTGGCAAGAGAACAGATTTAGCTTATTTAAAGGCAACTTTTAATTCTCAAGGATATATGACTGGAGCAATAATTGAAATTGCTGATAATGTGAGTAGTTTAACAGGATTGGGATATACAGTTGATACTTTGGACAAAGGATTATTTGTGAGTGGAAGCAATAAATATTTAGAAATTTTGTGTCATCAAAGACGGAATTCATCGGGATTCAGTCCGAGTAATCCTAATGGGACGAGGAACTATCTAACACAAGCACTTTACCCTACAAGTGCTACTCCTAGCGTTGCAACAACAACCCCCGGCTATAATTATCAATATACTGTTGACTCAACACTTTATAATGCGTTAAATGTTGGAGATAAATTACAAGCGACCAATCTTTATCAATATTATGTGGTTATTTCAAAAGATGGTAGTAATAGAGTAACTTTACAAGCACAAAACACTATGGGTAATCAAACTTTTTTCTTACTCTCAGACCACCCCCAATCCCTCTACGCCAACGTTATCGACTCACGCGACATCACAGACTTGAGACACGAAACTAAATTCCAATATAATTATGATTACATCCTCAAAAAAACAGATGACATGTTCAATCGTGGTGAACTTTCGCCTAAGAAAATGTTGACTGTACATCATGGAATACCTAAGACTGAGATTGATGCTAACACTGTGTTTTACGCCAGTTTGGATGCGACGACTGTTGCAGAGGTTGGTGGAAGTCCTGCTGAAACAACGGCGGGAGTATTTGCTCCAACGGTTACAGGTTCAGGTTATAATGGAAGACTAAGATATAACACTACACTGCAGATATCTGCAAATAAAACTTACACTATTGATCTATGGATTAAAGATTATGCAGGGCTACGATGGGATACTTTCAATGATATATTAAACGTAGATGGGATATGTACCCTTGAAACAAGAACTACAGCAGGTTCGTTAAAACTTTGTGGTCCCAGTAGCACAACAGGTCTTTCTATTTCCGTTTCAAATAGTGAATTTCCCCTACATTTACGTTTTGTTAGAACTGGAACATCTGCAGACGTCTATAAAAATAGTAAATTTTATACTTCAACTTCAACATTAACTGCTGTAGTAGATATCTCCAATGCCGTTGTGAGTATAAATAGACCTAGGGATAGTGTTGCTGAATATAATAATTCAATTTTATCAGACATCTCAATCTCCAACATTGACCGTGGCTCCATTTTCCCTAATATCCCTCCCGACTTCATCTCAGGTGATGCAATCATCATGCCAGCATACACCGACCAAAGACGCATTTTATCGGAAAGTCAGACGACACAAACTATCAATTCTATTGTAAAAGCGACAAATTTGTTAAATAGTCGAGGAATTAATCGTGTAGTAATTGGTACTCCTAATACATGGAGTGCTAATGATACAGTGACAGTGACAGGTATGGCAGGAGAGTTGATTTCAGGTGTTTATTCAAGTCCTTTGGCAACCGTGATTAAAGATTCTTTAAGTACAGATACGGTTATTTATACTGATTCGGTGACAGGATTAATCGCAGGAGATGAAGTTAAACTTATTGATAGAGTTTTAGGAACTGTTTTAGCAACCAAGACTATTGCGACAGATGGAGTAGATACAACTTTAAAGA
>Ga0209416_1001621_pt1 | contig 14811 bp, 16 predicted proteins | sample RifGroF1_FD_184001 | JGI IMG/M metagenome (GOLD analysis project Ga0209416, IMG submission 184001) | Groundwater microbial communities from Rifle, Colorado, USA - Groundwater F1 (SPAdes) (version 2) | ecosystem: Environmental > Aquatic > Deep subsurface > Groundwater | place: Rifle, Colorado...
GTACCAGAAACACCCGTACCATCAGATGGTCGGAGAATTCGTGAAGGACATTGTTACCGAACGGGCGATCGTGGATTTCGAGTATTAGAGTATGTCGCCCTTCGACAAACGCTCAGGGTGATAGATTGATGGCTCTCAAGGGGAAAAAAGCGGATGCCTGCATCCGCGCGAAGCAAAACAGATTGCTTGTATGTGTCCGGCGCCTCTCGACAAGTGCTCGGGGTGTTGGCAAAGCAGGTTTTAAACGAGTTATTGTCACTGCGAAACGCGAAGCGGTGAAGCAGTCTGTGTAACTAGTTTTTCGATTGTTAAACCGTTTGCTTCGCGGAGCACGCAATGACAAGCGGTTTAAGTTTATAATTACGGTTTTCGGAGGATAGAATGGCTAAGCGTCCGTTGATGTCGGGCAACTGGAAGATGTATATGAATACCCAGAGCGCCCTCGAACTGGTGAAGGCTCTCAAGGGGAATTGCGCGGATGTCGAAGACCGCGATATCCTGGTCTTCGTCCCGTTCACTCTCCTCGCCCCTGTCGTGAACGAACTGAAGGGTTCGAACATCTGGGTCGGCGCGCAGAATATGTACTTCGAGAAGGAAGGCGCGTTCACCGGAGAAATCTCCCCTGCGCACCTGCTGGATATAGGCGTGGAATGGGTGCTTCTCGGGCATTCCGAACGGCGTCATGTTTTCGGCGAGACGAACGACCTGATCAATAAAAAGATCAAATCAGCGCTTGCGAGTAATCTCAAACCCGTGCTTTGCGTGGGCGAATTGCTGGAAGAACGTGAGAACGGCAAGATCGAAGAAGTCCTGAAGACCCAGACTAAGGGCGGGTTCAAGGATTTGACCAAGGACGAGGCAAAGAAGGTCGTGATCGCATACGAGCCTGTATGGGCAATCGGAACCGGAAAAACCGCTTCTCCCGAGGACGCCGACGAGGCGCACAAGATTATCCGCAAGATACTCGAGCAGATGTACGATAAGGAAGTCGCGGACAATATGCGGATCCTTTACGGCGGATCGGTCAAACCCGACAATGTGGACGGACTGATGGCGAAACCGAATGTGGACGGTTCTCTGGTCGGCGGCGCGAGCCTGAAGGCCGACGGGTTCACCCGGATCGTGAAGTTCCAATAAGATTGAGTATTAATAAGGGAGTTTAAAACACAAACCACCGTTCTTTCTTGCTGGGTTTGCAGCTTGTCCTTGACCGTAGGGAAGGGGAAAGAAAGAACGCAGGGTTTTACATCCTTGGATAGATCCATTAATAAAAAATTCAGCCGGAGCGGGCATACGCTCACCCCGATCCTTTAATGAAAAAACGCTTGACATTTTAGAAAAATACGGTAAATTATTAATGAAACATTGAGGTTTATATGTGTTTATGCGGAGATGTTATGAAGTGTTTTGATTTAAAGGACGAAATCGACGAAGTAATTAGAGAGATACTTGAATACAAATGGCTTGAGAGCGAGAAGGCCGGTACCGATATCGGGATGAGCCGTGCCGCCCGCGAATGGATTTCCCGTTACTACGACGACTGGTTTAAGTATAATTGCGGCCGTTTTATGAAGGATCACCGCGCGGGATAATCCCGGCTCGCTATTCAATTCAGTCTTATCATTAAAATTTCGGACCGGTCATGAGCAAGGACACGAAAAAGAAAAAAAATCCGTTACTCGGTTTCCTCAAGTGGTTCCTGATCGTTTTCCTGATTCTCGCATCAGGGCTCGCCGGCACAATCGCTTATTTCTACTACACCACCGACCCGCAGGAACTTGTCAAGATAATTTCCGCCGAGGTCATGCTCCGTTATAACCGCGAGATCAAGGTCGAAGGTATCAGCATCTCGATTTTCGAGGGCGTCCATCTGAACGGGATCGAATTGTCCCGGACGGGCGGTTTCCAGTACGGTGTATCGGTGAGTTTCAAGGAAGGCAGTCTGATCTACAACCCGCTCGCCCTTCTCGCGCGCGAACTCGACATCCTGAGCATCACGGTCTCCGGCCTGTACACGACATTCGACAACTCGATGGCGATCCTCGACGATTTTCTCAAATCCCCGCCGCCGTCGAAGACCACGAACGCGCAGAAAAGTCTGTTCATCTTCAAGATACACGCGATCGAGTTGAAGGATTCCCAGCTTCTGATCAACGACGTCCCGCTGAACTTCCATGTCATCTTCAATCCGTCGGACACCCTTTCCAATGCCGGGCTGATGATGGAAGCCGAATCCATGTTCGGGAGCCTGCGTTACGACGGCACTATCGGGAAGGGCTACCTGACAGTCAGAGATTTCGAGCCGGACAAGATATTCAAACTCTCCACCGGTATCCAGATTCCCCGCCTCGAAGCCGAACTCTCGATGGAAAATGTCGAATCGGTCGCGATCACCGGGAAGATCGTCAATATCAAGTGGAAAGACTTCATGTTCTCCTCGAAGACCCAGTTCAAAGGAAATTACTCGATCAAGAATAACTATGTCCTCGTGCATAACCTCGGCTTCCGGATCAACGGGAGCGACTTCTTCGTGACGCGGTTTATGATGTCGTTTGCGCGCGTCAAGATTGACGCGTTGATCGACAAGATCGACGTCAGGATATCGGACTTTTTCAAGGATATGGACGGGCATCTGACCGGGAAGGTCGACCTGATCTATGAAAAGACGTTTGACCTCAACGGCGAGTTCGAACTCGCGGATTTCCGCTTCCAATGGATCGAGAAGCTCGACGGTAAGATCGTCGTGCGGAACAGCGAGCTTTCGGGTAACGCGTCCGCGGTGTTCTCGGGCGGGACGGCGTCGCTCCAGTTCTCCAGCCCCGATATCGTGAAGAGCCCGTGGACGATATCGCTCGATTCTGAAAAAATAGACCTGGTGAAATTCCTCGCCGAATGGGAGAAGTATTCCGGCTCCGGCGGCGGAGGAGAAGGCTCGGGCGCTCCGGCTATCGCGCCGCCCGTCTTCAATATCCGCGCGGACATCGGCCAGCTTGTGTTCGGCGACGTCGATCTCCGTTCGATCTCCGCTTCCGGCGTGTTCAAAGACTTTCAGCTCACCGCAGACGGCACCCTCTATTTCCTTCGCGGGAAACTGACCGCGCATCTCGGATGGAAGGGCGATACGGTCTCCGGCAATTTCAAATACAGCGACGGCAAGCTGAAAGAGTTCGCCGACGCGTTCCTCAAGGGGCAGGGGATGCTCCACGGGACGATCAACGCGCAGGGGACGTTCGCGCTCGATATGAGAGACCTTTTCAACTCCGACGCCGACTTCACGGTACAGGCGTCCGGCGGCGAAATCCGCGACTTCCCGGTACAGAAGGAGATGGCGTCAGCGCTCTACGGCGTTCCGGTTGACGACCTCTTCTTCGACAACATCGCCCTGTCGGCGTCTCTCAAGAACAAGGAGTTGACGGTCAAGGGTTTTCAGTTCGACAGCGACGCGATCGTGATCCATGCCGCCGGGAGCATCTTTACCGACTCGAAAAAAATGAATATCGGGGCGGAAGCCTCGTTCTCGAAGGATTTCCTATATTCCCTCCCGAATATCACCACGCTATTCACTTACGGCTACGAGCAGGGCGAACGGGTCGTATTCAAGCTCGCGATCGGCGGAATGTTCGACAAGCCCTCCGCCACTTTGAAATAAGACGGGGCGGTGAAAGAAACACCACTCGACCGAGGGGCGGATATTATCTCTCCGTGTGTTCCGTGTGAAGAAAAAAGAATTGTCCACGAATAAACACGAATGAGCACGAATAAACCACCCCATCTGTAAGTTTTGCCTGCCCGCATGGGTACGCGGAAGGAAATCCACGATCTCTCTTACAAGAGAGCCGATATTTTATCTCCGTGTACTCCGTGTGAAGAAAAAGTATTATCCACGAATAAGCACGAATAACCGTGCCATCTGTGAGTCTTGCCTGCCCGCGCGGTGCGGGGTTTGAGGACGAACTCGGGAAATGACAGGGGTTTTTGTCACTGCGATACCGCGCTACGGAAACTTTTTGAAGCGTGGTAGAAGCTGTCAGTATAAAACTCTGTTCAATAATAACATAGATTACTTCTGCCTGACAGGGCTCAAAATTCCCGCTATTCCCATCTTCCCCCGCGGCTGTTACCTCTGCGCCTTCGCGCCTCTGCGGTCGGCTTTCAGGACATATTTCTGCCAAAATGTATACGTGAGATAAATTTATGATCTTTTCTACAAAAGCACGGATATTTTTATCTCCGTGTGCTCCGCGTGAAGAAAAAGCATAATCCACGAATAAACACGAATGGGCACGAATAACCCACGCCATCTGTAAGTTCTGCCTGCCCGCACGGGTACGCGGAGGGAAATCCACGATCTCTCATACAAGAGAGCCGATATTATCTCTCCGTGTGCTCCGCGTGAAATGTATTTGCATTCTGCTCTTGCTGTTCGGATTCGGCTGGAAAATAATATAACGAACTGGATGGGGCGAAAAAATGCATCGGATGGCCGCGCGGGATATCCGTGTTGCGTCAAATAAAAACCTACTCAAAATTGATATTCGTTGCGTCATAAAAAAATCTACTTGAAAAGGGATGCTTTTTCTTCTCCGTTTGTATCTTTTTCAGCCATACCTGACAATGTGTAATCTGCTTTTTCAATTCATATAGGTTTAAACCGTTATGAATCTTGATAAGTTTTTTCTTCTTCTCATCGGAGACAAACGGCGATTCGAGCACCCGTTGATACGGGGTTTTCGGCTCATCATACTTTTTTCTGACCTTGCTTCCTATCCTAATCTTTTCCATGAGCTTCATCACGGGCTGAAAATGGTTGGTATACAGCCTCAAGTATACGTAAAGCTCGTTCAGAATTTTTACTTCCAACGGGGTATCGTAACGCGCATAGCCGACCGTTTTCCGCACTATCGAATAGTTCTTCTGCTCGACAAAGCAGTTATCATTCTTTTTCCCGCTTCTTCCTCTGGTAAACGTGAACTTGTTTTCCCCGCAGTATTTCAGCATAGGATAGTTGATAAACTCCGCTCCGCAATCGTTATCCAAGCCCAGAATATCGAACGGGATTCCTTCTCTGAGTGTTTCTATCGCCTCGATTACCCATTTTGCAGCTTTATTGAATAACGCGTAGGTTTCAGTCCATCCGGTATGGATATCGACCATATCCAATGTCTGCGCGTAGTCTCCGCTTGAGTTCCCGCCGTCATGCCCCACCAGATCGATTTCAAAAAACCCCGGCCGCTTCTCGTTCCAATCCTCGAATGTTCTTACCGGTATCAGGTGTTTGAGAAGCGTCCCGGGTTTCGTCCCGCTCCTCCCTTTCAACTCCATCTTCTTTCGTTCCGGCTTGAGGAGTCGGTCGATCGTGGCCGCGCTGATACGGCGCAACTTTGCTCGTGTTTCTTCCGATATATCGATGACTTCATGCCGGATCAAATTTTCTATTACCTCGTCCAGCGCCGCTTTAAGCTGTTTCCCGCAGATGAAGTCTTCCACCTTCCAGATAAAAAACAGCTTCGCCTTGACATCCTCTCCGTAAATACTTTTTCGTCCGCGCCCGCCGCTTTTCTTCATAATATCGCCTTTAATAATCTTCAGATTTTTCGTATAAATCTTTTTTCCGTGTGTTCGCAGCAGGTTCGATGCGTAACTTCTGTTTAACCCGGTTATTATGATAAAATTATCAAGAATGATACTTTTTCCTTTTTTACCGGCTTTCTGATACATTTTTGCGCTTTCACGGTAAATCGGTTTTCTTTCTTTCATACTCAAACTCATTTTTCCCTCCCGCTTTTACAGGAGTTATTTTGAGTAGATTTTTATTTTGAGGCAACGTATCGTTTTCAAGTAGATTTATTATAAGTCAATTCGGAATCTTGACGGAATCGCCGTTTCAAGGTAAAATATGTGGTAATTTTTTCAATGCGGACCCGTTGGGACTGCAAGGAGGCAATCATGAAGAAGGCGGATTTTAAGGATATGAAGAGAGCCGATCTGGAGAAAAAGGCAAAAGAGTTGGGGATAAAGGTCGATTCCACTACGAAGAAAGAGGATATTATCGACCAGATTGTAAAGATCACCAAAACCTCCGACAGCCCGGCTAAAAAGAAAACTGAAACTAAAAAAGCGGACGCCAAAAAAGACAAGCCCGTAGTGAAAACACCCAAGCTGAACGGTATCGGCGAAACGATGAAAGGCGAAAGCAAGAAGTTCGAGATCGAGGACAATCGCGGTTACATCGAACCGACCTACGAACTTGTCGGCGATGAGACGTATGTTCTTCCGCCCGAGTACGGCGACACCAAGATCACCCTGCTTGTGCAGGATCCGTATTGGATGCACGCTTATTGGGAGATCAACGACGATTCCCGCAAGAAGTTCGCGCTCGAACGCGGTAAGCACGCCAAGCCGATTATGATCCGTGTGCACAATGTGTCTACTAAAGAAGATTTCGATATCGAAGTGAACGACAACGCCAGAAGCTGGTATTTCAAGATACCGAATCCCGGCCAGCCTTACTATGCCGAACTCGGCACGAAGGACGCGAAGGGTAAGTTTATTGTCATCGCGCAGTCGAACACGGTCAACGTACCTTCGGATAAACCGACCGATGTGATCGACACTCAGTGGATGTCGCCCGCGGACCGCGAGAAGGCCGAAGAGCTCTTCAAGCGTTCGGGCGGATATATTATCCACAAGCTTGTCGGCTCGCAGAGCATGACGGATTGGATGATGTCCCCGCAGTCCGTATCGTCGGCGGGAAGCTTCGGAGTAGGGAGCGGTTCCGGCGGAGTCGCCGCGAAGAAGCCCCCCGTGCAGAAGGGGCGCAAGTTCTGGGCTGAATTGCACACCGAGCTGATTGTTTACGGAGCCACCGAGCCCGACGCCATAGCGTCAGTAGGCGGCGTGCCGATCAAACTCAGCCCCAACGGCACATTCTCGGTCCGTTTCTACCTCAAGGACGGCGACCATTCCGTACCGTTCGTCGCGACATCGAGCGACGGCGTGGACACGATCCAGATCACCCCGTTCGTAGGCAAGCGTACCGAGCGCACCGAGAAGAAGAACAAACCAGAATAGAATTATCGAGGGTTGAATAGATAGGGGCTGTCAGGAATGGCGGCCCTTTTTTATTTGCATTTTTCATATTTCATGTTAAAATTGAAGCAGGTGAATGATATACCAAGAGTCCTTGAGTATAACGGGTTTATTTTCTTCTTTTATTCGAACGAAGGGATTCCGTTGGAGCAATGTCACGTTCATGTTCGGCAAGGTTCCTCGATTGCGAAGTTTACGTTAGACCCGGAAATCATGTTAAACGATTCGTGGGGATTCCATCCGGCGGAAATGAAGTTGGTAAGAGGCTTGATTATTGAAAATGAAGAGTTAATCAGGAGAAAATGGAATGAGTTTTTTAGCGGTAAAGGCCAACGCGATTAAAGTCTGGTTCGATCAGGATAATATGTGGTTGTTACTAAGCGACGGCCGGCAGATGAGCGTCCCGTTAACTTATTTTCCGCGTCTTCTCAACGCCGCGCCTGCCCAACTTGAAAAATATATCCTAAGCGGTAACGGAACGGGGATTCATTGGGAAGAGCTGGACGAGGATATCAGCGTGGAAAATCTTATCTTCGGTATCGGCGATTTGACGTCGGCGAAAGGGTAAATTATTCTCTTCTAATTTCCCGCTGATTACACCGATTTTTCGGATGAATTCAATTAGAATGCAATTAACGTTCTTAGGCTTGAGGTGATAAAAACATATACTAATAAGTAACAGGAGCCATTAATCCCATAGATAAAAAACGTCGTTTTGCTTTTTCAAAAACCTCATTATCTTTTAGGATGTCTGATCTAAAATCACCGTATGCTTTTCGTATTTCTGATAGGAAATCTTCAAGATTTAATAATATTTGCCCTTGAGGAGTCATACTTAAATGAAAACCAAAAGGGGTTGTTCTGCTATCGGTAAAACCATAGGTTTTCCCGGCGGCATAGGAGTGAACTAATCCGCAACGAAGGTCTTCCCATAACTCATCTGCATCATACTGAGTGAGATAAATTTTTATAAAGTCCTTAAACCTTTTTCCGGAACCATTTTTTGATTCATCTTTATTTACACCAGCATAAAATCCTGCTAAGGCATCGATGAAGCATGCACCTAAAATAAAACCCGCCAGTTTTGCACCCTCATATCCTCCCGTAGCTTTAAGAATATCCACAAATCCCCAGCCATAAAGGTACTGGTCAAGAATTTCTACAAGTTTTTCTTTTGAAATGTCACTCATTTTATCCCTCCTCTTTCTATCATTGACTATTATTCATTAACGTCAATGCAAATATTACAAGGGAAAAAATAATCTTCAACGTCTCTTAATAAACAATACTCTCCTCCCCATTCTGCTTTTGGACAAGTAGAAGAAGCGTGAAATTTTTTTCCATTTACATATACCTGATTAAATGACTTAATAGAAGATAAGGGTACTTTTTTTGTTTTTTGCTTTACTTGACTTTTGTAACTATTATCGTTAGGTTCATATTTTTTAGATTGATTTTGTTTTACCGGTTGTTTTGCCATTATTTGCCCTACGCCAATCCAAAAATCTCTTGAGCAATTGGAAAGAGATAAAAGAGTGAAAATTCCGAGAAAGATTGTAGAACTAAAAAATTTCATAGACCGCTCCTTGAAAAATTAAATGTTTACGACACTATAACGAGTAATTATCGTAAAATGTCAAGCGTTTCGTGAAAAAAATAGACTTATTTCTTTATCGGCGAGAATCAGCGTAATCCGTGTAATCCGTGTGCTATTGGGGTAAAACAATATGATTCCGTTAATACTGAAAATATGTGGTTGGGATTTGTTTGCATTTTATTTACGCTTGACTTTTGTATTATAACGCATTATCATTTTGTAGTTAACGGGAGGAAAATTGACCAGACTGCTAATCGTGAGCGACACCCACGGCAATGTCGGGAAGCTCGACGACCTGATCCGGAAATACGACAAGCAATATGAATACCTGATTCATTTGGGCGATAGAAGCTACGATATCCTCTCGCTTCAGGAAAATATCGGGAACCTGATATCCGTCAAGGGAAATATCGAGGGGCAGTCGACCGGGCTTTCGCGCGACAACACGCCGTATGAAGTACTGGTCGAGCTCGACGGGGTAAAGGTCTTCGTGACTCACGGGCACCGTTACAGCGTCAAATCGACACTGATCTTCCTGAAGAAACAGGCGAAAAAACTCGGGGCGAATTTAGTCCTGTTCGGGCATACGCATGAGAAGTACCTCGAGATCGAGGACGACATCATGTACTTCAACCCCGGCGCGTTGACCGATAACGACTACGGATACATCTCGCTCGATAACGGCGAGATAGTCAGCATAGAGCATGTATATCTTTCGGAGCGGTGGTGAGCTATGGTAAATATCGTCAACCAATATCCTAAGTTTAAAAACACTATGATCCTTCAGGAAATATCCGAGTTTATCGAGGAAGTGCTGAAGGATTTCGGGCGCGGCGGACGTGTGATGAATATCGTGCTGTGCGACGACGGGTTTATCCGCGACCTGAACCGCGACTACCGCGGGTTCGACAAGCCGACCGACGTGCTGTCGTTCTCGATGGAAGAGGGCGAGGTGCTCTGGGACGGCGATGACGACAGTATAGGCGAGGTTCCGGTGGAGATGGGCGATGTGATGATCTCGGTGGATACCGCCGGGCGGCAGGCTGTGGAGTACAACGTCCCCCTCGAGGAGGAACTCGTGCGCCTTTCCGTTCACGGCGCGTTACATCTCTTAGGCCTCGATCACGAGATTTCGCCGGAAGAGGAAGAAGCGATGATGAAGAAACAGGATGAACTGATCGCCGAGTTCTTCAGGAAGTACTCGTTATAGATATTAGGGTTCAACTATCCTAGTTATTTTCAACAAGTGGTAGACATTGTTAGAATTTGGAGCCCATTTTCCGCTTTCTCGAATAAAGTATTCAGTGGTGAGCATAAAAAAACCCGGCCGAAGCCGGGGTTTTTTGTCATACAAAGACAGTAGGGTTATTCCACCACCGCGAGGATGTCGTCCATAGAGAGCAAAAGGAAGTCCTTGTCGTCGATCTTGATCTGGGTTCCGGCGTACTTGTCGTAGATGACCTTGTCGCCTTTCTTGACAGTAATCGCTTCGTCCGTACCGATCGCGTCGACGATTCCCTCAGTGGTCTTTTCCTGGTTCGCGGTTTCGGGGATAATGATACCGCTCTGGGTTTTCGTTTTCTTCTCTTCCATCTTGATTAAAACCCTGTTTCCCAAAGGTTTGACTGACATTATCTCCTCCGTTCATTGTTATTTTTAGAGTTAAATATAATTATAAAAAGCGAAATCGTCAAGGGCGGATCGGTGACGAACTCATTTTGTCATTGCGAGGCCGCGCTATGAAGATTTCTTGAAGCGCGGTAGAAGCAATCTATTTTAATATCTTATATAATGTTATACGGACTGCTTTGCCGCTTCGCGTCTCGCAGTGACAAAAACGATGTATTTTATAGTTTGTCAACATCCCCATGGCGGATCGGGTCTAAAACGGGTCGAAATCGATGTTCTCGAAGTCTTCCGGCCGGGTCTTCTCCCAACGCGGGTGCAGGAGCGAGAACCATTGCTCGGGATACTTGCGGATATATTCTTCATAACGCGAATTGATATATGTCATGATCGCGGCGTTGTCCTTTTCCTGATCGCCGGTCGGGGTATATGTCCACGGGTCTTCGAACTTGAAAACATACTTGTCGTCGGTGTCGCGGTAGCAGTGTCCCATGACGATGGGCGAGCCGAACTTGGTATGGAGCTTGGCGGGGCCGTTCGCGGTCGCGCTGGGCATTCCGAAGAACGGGACGAAGATCGGCTGAAAGTAAAATGTCTGGTCGGCGACAAGCGCGATTGTTCCACCCCCCCGAAGGTGTTTCGCGAGACCCTTCGTGTCCGCGATCTCGTTGTAGAAGCATTTGACTTTGCCCTTTTTCTCGCGAAGCCTTTTCAGCCAAAGGTCGGTATAGGGATTGAACTGGCGGTTAATGATCACCGCAAGATTGCAGCCAATTTTCGCCGCAACGCTTCCCATGTATTCCCAGTTTCCGAGATGAAGCGTCATGACGATACCGCCTTTTCCCGTGGCCTGGGTATTCATCACGGCCTCGAAGTTATCGAAACGCGCAAACTTTTGGTAATTCTTCGCGGTGATTTGTCCGAGCTTGAGGTATTCCAGCCCGAAACGGACGATATTGCGGTAAAGCTGACGGACTATTTTATCCTGTTCTTCTTTGGAAAGCGGGTTGTCTTTGTAGATGATGCCGAGGTTCATGTAAGCCCATTTCTTATCGCGGGTGTTGACATGAAAGAAAATCCAGCCGAGGAAACGCGAGAGTCCCTTGATCCACGCGAACGGGATCAGGCTCAGGAGTTTCGCCAACGGGACAACGATGATGTATTCCAGAATGTAACCGATACGCTCAAAAAATCCGACTTTCCTTCTGCCCAAAAATGACCTCTATTTTTGAAATTAATTTGCGGGAGTATTCGTCAGGGGCGCGCTGGAATTGGTGACAACGGCGGGTGGCTCGTTCTTTTTCTGTTCCGATTCGATTTTTTTCAGCAGTTTGGCCGCGAGAACATGAGGAGCCTTCGACGGCGAAAGGGTTTGAAGCACTTTTTGAAGACTCGCGACCGCTTCGGGTTTCCGGTTCTCCATGTAATTGATGAATCCCACTTCGTAATGAGCCCATGCCACATATTCCTGGGCGCTTTCATTCTCGCCGTACAGCTCGATGATCGAGTTATAGTAGTAGAGCGCGCCCTTGTTGTCATAGTTGATATAACGTTCCACGCCCTTTTCCATAATAAACTTGGGCGAGAGCGCGTTAAGTTCGGATTTGGTCATTAACCCGGAACTTCCGCAGGATAATAGAGTTATCGTAATAAACAGAAATAACGCAGACAGACGCATCGGTGCTCCTTGGCTGTATTCATGAATGCATACGGGCACTTCTAATAACCGCCGATCCCCGGCGGCAGTGAAGTGCCCATTGGGCAAATCTTTCCATTATTAACAACAATACCTGATACTAGTTCCACAGGCTTGTTTAACAGCCCTAATTATAATAGAGTAGGAAAAAAGAATCAAGGATAGACCGCGAACCGTTTTTATCTTGGCGCTCGCTTTCTTTTTTTCCGCGCATGTGATAGAATGCCTGATGAAGAAAACCGCCGCGATCCTTTTGATTCTGATATCGATTCCCTCTCTTGGCTATCCCGCTGATCCGGAAGAAGCGCTGTTCGACAATATCGAGGTCGCTTATTTCGGCGAGACATTCACCCACCCGGGCTTTTTCGCCGGGAGCGAATGGACGATTTCCGGCGGCGAGTGGTTCTTATGGTTCGCCTCGGGAACATTGGGCTTCTATGTCCATCCGCGCAACCATACCGGGATATTCCTCACTGCCGAGACAGGTTTCCGGGCGAGTTTCGTTTTCGGGGGGACGTTCGGAGTGCACGGCGGGCTCGGCTATCTGCACACGTTCGCGGGCGGGCCGGTCTATGAGATGTCGGGCGGGATTCCCGTGCAGATCGTCGATTACGGCGAGGCGAATCTCGTTATCCCAGTCTTCATCGAAATCGGTTACGACTTCCGGGTGAATGCAGGGCTTCCGGCGCGGTTCTTTATCGGCGCGGGCGTACTCATCGAGTACCCTTTCGAGAACATGCTTCTCCCGCATCCCGCGATCGAGGCGGGAATTGCGTGGTATTTCGGGGAGGGCGAATGAAACAATCTGTTTGGGCCATAGCCGCGCTTCTATTATTTTCCTGCTCGCCGTACTATATCGAGGGCGACTTTTTCTTCATCCGCAATAAGGGCGCGGATATGCCGGTCTGGGTCAGGGGAAACACCTTTTCCGGAACATATATCCTTATCCTGCACGGCGGTCCGGGCGACACCTCGTTCCAGTATGTCTGGATGGAGTCGTTCCGCGAGCTCGAGAAGAAGTACGCCGTGGTGTACTGGGAGCAGAGGGCGTCGGGGAGCGCGCAGGGGAACTGTCCTCCCGAAACCCTCAATCTCGCGCAGTTTGTCGAAGACCTCGAGATAACGACCGACACGGTCGAGTACATGTATCACCCGGCGAGACTCGTGCTTTTCGGGCATAGCTGGGGCGGCGCGCTCGGGGCGGCGTTCCTCGCGGATACGAACAGGCAGGCAAAGGTGAACGGCTGGATGATGGCCGACGGTGTGTACGACTTCCCGCTGACCCTCGAACTCTCGCGCCTCAAGGTGATCGATTACGCCAACCTGCGGATTTCCGCCGCCGGGGTAAGCGAGAATGAGAAGGATATGTGGCGGACGGCGCTCGAATGGTATTCCGCGCATCCCGTGCTCGGCAACTCCGATCTCGGAACCCACGCCGGGTGGGTGGGCAAGATGGGCGGATATTTCCATAGCCCCGATATCGAACAGGCGTATCTCAGGCTCCTCTTCGGCGATATGGCGTTTTTTTCTCCGGCGAGCCTCATCGCTACCTATATGAACGATATCCTCGTTTCGGAAAAGTTCGACGTCACGGGGATCGACCTGACCGTGGAACTGTCGAATATCTCTATCCCTGCGCTGTATCTATGGGGCGCATATGACGGGATTGTCCCGGCGGCGCTCGGGTCGAATGCGCTTATTCTCACGGGCACGGTGTCGTCGCAGAAGACGCTCGTGGTTTTCAACGAATCGGCGCATTCTCCGATGATCGAGGAACCTCAAAAGTTTGTCAGCAACATCGCGGCTTTTATCGACTCGCTGGAATAAAAATCTTGTAGCGGAAAATAAAAATCGGATATATGATAAATAAAACGGTAAGGAGAGCGGCATGGCATCGAACGATAAACTGTCAATCGGGGTAAAACTCGGGTACGGAGTGGGCGATCTGGGCGGGAACCTGTTTTTTACGATCATCGCGTTCTGGCTCATGTTCTTCCTGACCGACGTCGCGAAGCTCCCGGCTACGCTTGCCGGTACCGCGATTCTGATCGGGAAATTGGTCGACGCGGTCACCGATCCTGTCGCCGGATACCTCTCCGACCGCACGAGGACCCGTTGGGGGAGAAGGCGACCGTGGTTTTTTATCGCCGCGATCCCGCTTGCGTTCGCGGTAACATTCCTCTTCACCAATCCGAGGATTGCCGATCAGAATCTCCTTTTTATCTGGGCGGCATTGGCGTACAGCCTTGCCTGCACAGTATATACATGCGTGAACATACCTTATAACGCGTTGACACCGGAACTGACGAAGAGCTATAACGAGCGGACGTCGCTCAACGGGTTCCGCAACGCCTTTTCGGTGGTGGGGACGCTTCTCGGGGCAGGGCTCGCGATGACGCTTGTCGGGATAGTCACCCCAGAAGGCTCGGCCGATCAGACAGCGGGATTCACATTCATGGGCGCGGTTTTCGGCGGTATCATGGCCGTTACTGCGATCATCGCGTTCTTCGCGGTAAAGGAGCCGCCGTTACCGGAAAAGGTCAATTCCGAAAACATCTTCAAGTCTTATATCGCGGCATTGAAGAATAAGCCGTTCAAGCTGATTCTTGTCCCGTGGATCCTGTTCATGATCGGCGTCACTGTCCTGACCGCAACGCTGAAGTATTATTTCGATTATGTAAAGATGGACGTGAGCATGGATATCGCGATGCTTGTCCTCTTGGTCAGCGCGATGGGCTCGATGCCGCTCATGGTACTGCTGTCGAAAAAGTTCGGCAAGCGGAATACTTATATCGGCGGGATG
>Ga0209416_1001623_pt1 | contig 14773 bp, 20 predicted proteins | sample RifGroF1_FD_184001 | JGI IMG/M metagenome (GOLD analysis project Ga0209416, IMG submission 184001) | Groundwater microbial communities from Rifle, Colorado, USA - Groundwater F1 (SPAdes) (version 2) | ecosystem: Environmental > Aquatic > Deep subsurface > Groundwater | place: Rifle, Colorado...
CTCTCACAGGTGGAGCATGTACTTCTATTTACGGCGTTACTGTCGGTCAGGAATTTTTGACCGGATGGCAGGAATACGGATTAGAAGTTGATGATGCCGGATTGCTCGAAGATCGCGTGACCTATCGCACTGTCATTGACTGGGTGATCGGTTTAGCCGTAACACATCCGCGCAGTCTTTACCAACTGCATGGTATTGTCGCTGCATAAGGAGGATTGAAAATGTTTGATGCAAATCTACTTTTACGCTCTGATGCAACTGACTTGGCCGCTTCCGAAACCAGTTTGACTGGCGTGGATATGGGTCCAGACATGGTTTCACAAACCTACCAGGTGCATGTGCCGGAAGCGGGTGGAACCACCCCAACCCTGGCAGTAAAAATTCAGGAAAGTGACGACAATTCAACCTGGCGTGATTTTCTTGTATTCCCATCCATCACTGTTGTCGGTGAGTATTTTATGACAGGACAATCAGATGCACGTTATAGACGCGCTCATTTGACCCTGGGCGGTACTACCCCCGATTTCGGTGCTGTGGCTGTTGGACCTGTCCCCGCAGGACGACACAACAAATTTTAGTTAATAAGGAGCCACCCTCCCCAATAAGGAGGGTGGCATTTAATTATGACTACTAAAAAAACAGGTACCAAAAAACCAGTTGCCAAAATACCGGAACCAAAACTGGAAAAAGAAGTTGTAGAAGGTCTAACAATTGAGCCAAAAGAAGTTGTGATCAAAATGAAAGACATTCCCAACATCGTGATCGTTGATGATCATGGGAACAAATATCGATTGGACCGCGATTTCACAATTGGAAAATTCATTCTACGACCGCGAATGTAAAAGAATTGGAGAGTGATCTATGGCAGGGATGATTCATGATGACGCACTTGATGCTGCTCTGAATTACATCAAAACGAATGTAGAAAATCTTTATATCTGTTCACAGGAACCAATGACTTTTGCGGAAGCCAGTGCAACTTATAAACTGGGTGTGAAAGCTGCGCCTGCAACAGGCACAATTGCCAATGGCGATGTTTCTGGTAGGAAATTACCAGTCACAGCCATTACAGATGGTACGGTGACGGCGACCGGAACGGCTGCATGGAAAGTATTGACGGACGATTCTGCCAGTAAGATATTGGCGAAGCAAGCATTGAATGCCACACAAGCAGTCACAAACGGAAACGTTTTCACATTGACAACCTGGGATATAGAGATACCAGATCCAACAACCTAATAGATAGGACGGTGAAAACCGTCCTATAAACCTTATGGCTACTAGATTCTATTTGCCATACAGTGGTACGCCCAGTGTGTCGCCCGCGTATAACAGTGCGTGGGAAGATACATCTATTGTTGCACGTCTGAATGCCGTCACAACACGAATCTCGTCCACCATGACGACCGTTTCTTTTTCGGATGCTGATGCTACTAATAAAGATATTCTGTACAGGCAGTATGTCAGCGAGCCATTAGCAGCACAAACAATTGCCGCACAAACACTAAAATTCCAGATCCGGGGAATTGAAAGCGGTACTGGAAACAACATGTACACTGCCATCAGTGTGCGTACATGGAATGGTTCCACATTTCAGAATATTATTTCCGGCGTATTGCGGGATGCAACTGAATTAACAACAAGTCTGGTGAACAGACAGTATTCAGTAACCACTACGGCGGTTACGATTGCTGCTGGCGACCGAATTATTATCGAGATCGGGCAGGGTGGAGATCCAGCAACCAACCAGAGTCATGGTGGTGGTTTGAGTATTGGTGATAATTCAACAACTGACCTGGGTGAAAACAATACCGATACCGCTGCTTATAATCCCTGGGTTGAGTTCGCGAATACATTAAGTTTTGGCGCAGCACCAGATGCACTGGTAGCCAAAGACATTACTGTTGGCGTGCCAACGATCGACAAAGCGACGATCGGGCAGACTCACGTACTGACAGCTAAAGATATAAGTACCATCCCTACTGTTGACAAAGCGGTTATTGGCCAGATCCATGCACTTATTGCAGCGGACATATTTACTGCTGCTCCCACGATCGACAAAGCCACATTGGCAGAAGCATCCGGAGAGGACACACTTACCGCCAAAGATATAACGTCAGGCATTCCAACCATCGACAAAGCAGTCATAGGGCAGGTTCATGCACTTACTGCTAAAGATATAACAACCAATCCACCTACACTGGACAAGGCAACAATCAGCCAGGTTCACGCGTTGACAGCCAGAGATATTACATCTGGTATTCCCACGCTGGATAAGGCAACCATTGGTCAAACTCATGTGTTGGTTGCCAAAGACATAAGCACTATTCCCACTGTCGATCGAGCGATCATCGGACAGACCCATGTGCTTGTGGCCATAGATATATTCACAGCAGCACCCACGATTGATAAGGCAACACTATCGGAGTCTGCTGCTGGAACCGACAACCTGACAGCCAAAGATTTATTATCCGGATCTCCAACCATTGACCATGCGACCATTGGGCAGATCCATAATCTGATCAGCCGGGATATATTCTCGGGATCTCCAACCATCGATAAATCTATTATTGGTGTTATCCATAATTTGGTGGCCAGTGATATTACATCCGGTATTCCCACGATCGACAAAGCAGTTGTCGGACAGATACATAACCTGGTTGCCAGTGATATAAGCACAATACCCACAATTGACCAGGCGATCATTGGACAGATTCATGCGTTGGTGTCCAGTGATTTATATTCAGGGATCCCCACGCTGGACAAAGCGATCCTGGTTGAAGTGGTTGCATTGGTTGCCAGAGATATTACGGCGGGTGTCCCAACTCTTGACCAGTCAACGATTGGACAGATACATAACCTGATCGGGCAGGATATAAGCACGATCCCGACCATTGAGAAATCGATCATAGGACAGATCCACGCGCTGTTGTCGCAGGATTTATATGCCGGAGTTCCCACAATCGATTTAGCAAGACTATTCATAAACATATATGTTGTCATTGGGGATCTTCCCTTGCGTGATTTCGATTTATCTTTTGAACATGAAAGGGAAAGGCATTTTGTTTTGAAACCCAGGGACAGTTTCCATATTGAATTAAAACGCAGAGAAGATAGAATAGAATTAGAAAGCAGGAGGAACGACTTCACATGGACAAAAGACTAATCAAAATCGTAAGACAGGGCAAGGACGAAACAGTTTACTATACGTGGGATATGTCATTATGGGGAAGCTCTCCCACCAATATTGCGGTCATAATTTACAGCTTTATAGATCGTGTGCTGACAGATGTTTCCAGTACATGTCTGGTTGGTTCCCCTTCTGCCGTAGGAAATGTGATCTCATTGCCAGGCATCTACAACCTTACTTCTGGTGTTCAATACAGAGTTGAGGTTCAATTCACCACAAGTACACTGGATGTGCTTGAAGGACACATGATCATCAATGCGGAGGACTAAATGATTTTATTAGATGTTATGAGAGAAGTGGCCAGGAACCTATCTGATGTGAGAGAAGGATTGGCAACCGGAGGGACAACCACAACCCTGATTGATACAAACTTAAGTGAGCCGGACGATTATTTCAATGGCGGTGTAATCTTTATTGATTTCGCCACACCGCAGGTCGCACGCATCACTGATTGGGCATTAGCAACCAACACATTTACTATTCCTACCATGCCGGCCGCAACAACCGGGAAGTATTATACGGCGACAACCAAACGGTTCCCGATCGACATATTGAAAAATTCAGTCAACCGGGCATTGGAGAATGAGATCGGGAAAGTTATGTTGCTGGACGAATCAATTACCGTTGTGGAAGATCAGCTAGAGTACACGCTGCCGGATGGTGTTCGTGATCTTCGCAGGGTTGAATATGGAAATGAAACCGATGGGTTCAAAAAACATTTGAAGTGGCGTGAAGAATATGGGGTCCTTATTTTTATGGACAGCGCTCCATCAGAAGATTATTTGAGAATACATTACGCATCCAAACATCCAGCACTTGTTTATTACGATGATGAGATCAACGAAACTGTTGATCGTGATTACCTGGTGGTTGCTGCTACATACTTTGCTGCTATCTGGCGAAACCTACGAGCAGGCGACGACGAGAAGATCAACAAAAATATGGTTGATATTTATGGCGCTGAATTAGCAAGAACGAGAGCCACACACCAAAGCATCCTATTGAACAGGGATCCTGTATTGTCGAGGTTATGATATGGCAGACACTATTAGAACACTACCAACCGATCAGAGAATAACCCATCATTTGAGTCTGGCACAAGGCGCAACAAAGCTGGGATTGATTTTATGTAATGGACGCGGAGATCCAGATCCGACGGCGATGCCACAAGGGAAGATGCCAAGTCGAGCCATGCAATTCTCCCAGGGAGATCCGGATTATTCTGATATGGAATTACCATACACCCCGATCACGCAAAAGGATTGGTCAGGTGGCAGGGCGCAGGAAGATTTTGAAAAGGACAAAACCAGGTATGCGGATAGCAATGCCATTGATGCCATGAGTGGCGATGTTATTTTGGGTCCAAAACCCAACACAAGCAATGTACTCGCTTCCAGCACAACTTATTTATCGAACACACAGAATAGCCAAATGGGATTTCTTCATCCATTCACAACAAGAATGTCGAATCAATATCATCTTCACATTGATCCAGCTCCACATGGTTCAAAATCCGATAATCATATTGAATCTCAAACCGTTGCAACGCGTTTTCAAGCTCCCAGTAATGGCAGTATTTCTCAAATAAAACTCTGGTTGGCCGGTACTGATAGTATCAGAATTTCCATTTTCAAATACAACGATCTTGCAAACCTGCCTGGGCATGATTATTGTTATGCTGAATGGTTTGTCGAATCAATAAAAGGAGTCCCGACAGGAGTAGGGGTTTCTGACCACGTGACAGAAGATTTCAATATTGTCGAAAGTGCTGCATTACAGGAGTATATTTTTGATTTTGAATATACCTTTGTCAGTGGCAGTTATTATGTTTTAGCGGCAATGAGCAAAAAATATTATGACCCTTATTTTGATGGGGAAATCACATTAGGTGATGAATTTCCATTCCAATGGGGTATCAACAATCTGGCAGGTAGTCAATTAGAATACCGACATATACAAGGGTATTTTTGGACTTTGAAATGGACTGGTACTTATTGGGATATGTACTTTTATCCGGACGAAGCAAACGAGCCTGTTCAATGGTCTGGGTATGCAGGTGATTTCGAATTGCCTGCGGACAGCACTTACAGCCTGGCTTTTGAATTGGGAACATATAATGACGAACCCGGTGAAACATTTTTTTATAAATTAAGAAACACTGATTTTGCGGTTGCATGTCCCGCAAGTGGTGCAGCGCCAAAACTATATAGAGAGGGTTATCATGGATATGCAGCAGACAACACAGCAGATCAAACAATTATCCATGCAAAAAATGTTGGGCAGGAAGCGATTGGCGCGATCGTAAAGATTGTCAGCGGTCCCGGATCAACGGAGAGAATTAGATGGAGGAAAATTGTCAGCGTTGTGACAGGTGCATCCGGATATGTGATAGTTGACAAAGCCTGGAATATTGTGCATACAACCAGTACAGAATATGCGATCTATGGGACAGGTACATGGACAGAAATAACTGGGCATGGACTTACCACCAAACTATCAGATGTTTTAGTTGTAGATGATATGGTATTTTTTGCGCAGGGAGAAGATGTAGCCATCAAGCGCATGACTTTTTATAATTCATCCCAGGTGTGGACCCCAAAATATTGGACTGAAACAGCGAAAGCCACTTATATTGAATTAATTCAGGACGAAAAAGGTGTAAGAAAAATATGGCGAGCATTGGCAACCGCAGCAACCGTATCAAGTTCTGATGTCGCGGCATGGGCAGACGCAGCAAATATACTTTCATTTGGCACAGACATTACTTGTGGAAACAAGATGTATCGGATTACAAATATTGTTGCCTATGGGACACCCAGGATACCATTTGTGTTGAAAGAAGATGGATTTGGATCAATCAACAATGGTATTTATGATCAAGTTCCACTGGCTGAATTTGCAGCAGTAGCAGACGACAACAATGGTAGATCATCTTTGCAGCGCGGAGTTTATCTTTACCTGTCTATGCTGAACGGACTGGAAAGATATTATGAAGGGCGATTGGATGACATTGGTCCAAATAGAGATCAAGGATTGCCAAACGAAAGAAGTGGTTATATCTCTCATTTACTAGCCTATCCTGGCAGAATGTATGCAGCGATCGATCACCCAACAGGTTATTCTTCTGTGTTGGTTTATAACGATTTAGGCTGGCATGAGATTTATAGATCATCGTCAGGTGCAAGGATTTATTCTCTACATGCGCAGGTCATAGATGGCGACAAGTGCGACAGATTATGGGTATCATTGGAGAACGGTCTTATTTGGTTGCCTGTTGCGATTGATCCAAAAAAACAAAGCGATTACCAATATACACCAAGTGGCACAGTGGATAATGCGTGGGTTTCTGGTAACTTCAAAGAGATCAAAAAATATTTCAGCAGCGTTATTATTTACAGTGAGGGGCTGTCCTCTGGTCAATACGTAACTGTGTCTTATAAACTGGACAGCGACAGCGATACATGGAAAAGTTTATCGACACCCATTACACAATCACCATCACAGGAGGTTATGTTTTCCGGCCATGAAGTCACAGGAAAAAAAATAAAAATAAGACTTACTCTATACACTTCCGATCCCTTGAAAACACCAAGAATAAAAGCGGTCACTATCAAACCAGTGACCAGATTACCAATCAAAAAATCATGGACATTGACATACAAGGTTGACGACAATCTGTTTGACCTGCAAGGAGAGAAATCAACCCTGTCCGCTACTGCATTACAGGCGCAATTGGAAGCCTGGTCAAGCAGTGAAACTACACCAGCTCCACTGTACATGGAACATCCACACTCTATGTACAACGGCAAGTATGTTTTCATCGAGCCGGAAAGTGTCAGACCTGTTGAGTGGGTGAAAGATAGCAATGATCAAATGGTGGCGATTGGTCAACTATCAGTATTCGAGGCTGACTAATGGCAACACCTAGACCTGCAAAGATCAAAGAAGAAAAGCTACCATTGGATCTGGTTCATGGGCAGATGCCGGATTCATACAACGAATATTATGTGGCATTGGCATTAGATAAACTGGGAATAGATTATTCTTTTCAGGTTCCATTGGGAATGACAGGTGTCAGAGGAAGCCAGGTGATTGACTTTGTTGTTTACAACCCAAATCCGGTTGCTGTATTTGTTCAGGGAGAATATTGGCACAATAAGGAATCGGCATCGGAAGATCAATTAAAACAGGCTGCTGCTGCTCACAGGTATGGACAGGGGAATATAATCCTGCTTATGGGAGAAGAAACCGATACACCAGAAAAAGCATTGCAGGCAGTCAGGAGTAAAGTATTATGAGTGATGATGCTAAACTGCGACTACTTGAAGAAAAGGTATTGCGATTAGAACAGCAATTGAGATTGATCAATCGATCTAATCAGGGATTGAATGTCAATCCAGCATTGAATACCCTGGGACAGGACACAGAGATCAATGGAGATTTAGATCTTACAGGCATCCTCAATTCAAAAACTCAAGGAGATTTTGGTACGTCACACAACGGTCAAGTATCAATAGCCACAGATAGTAATGGCTCAATTGAAATTGGAAAGGTTGGACGTAGCGCAGCCGGAACACCATTTATAGATTTTCATTCATCCCAAAATTCACCGGATTTTGATAGCCGGATTCAAGGGACGGGGGGAGACGGTACAACCGGAAACGGAGTACTCAACTTAATTGCATACGGCGGTGTTATGAAAAACTATCAGCATATCCTTAGTTATGGAGCCGGTGAAATAGTCCAGCTCACAGAAAAAGCAGGGATAGGTTGGTACGATCAGATGTTAGTTGAGGACTACGACGCTTCTTGGGCAAAAAAGAGAGTCGCAATGAATACCGCAAGGTGGGATGGACAACAAATCACAAATCACCTATCCCAAACCAAAGGAATCGGAGCGTATGTTTACAGAACATCGGCGGTTTCTTGGGCAAACAACGCGTGGTCGCCTGTATCTTTTGAAAGTATTTATTGGGAAGAAAAACCGTCTTGGCTTGCGAGTCATTGGGCGTCCGGTGACCCTTCAAAACTAACCGCAAGAGCTTATGGCATTTACTCAATAAATGCAAGTATCCGTTTTGCGGCAAACGCAACCGGACAAAGGGGAGTAGCCATTATAAAAAACGGCGTTTCAATATGCACTTCGTATCTTCAAACAACATCAGCAGGGACACCGCAAGTCCATATAGCGACTCATTGGTTGATGAATGTTGGTGATTATATTCAGGTTAACGTTTTTCAAAATTCTGGAGCGGCTTTGAATCTTGAATATTTATCAAACGGTATTAATTTTTCGATGGTAAAAGTAGGATAGGAGAATAAATGGCAATAATAATCAGTATCGATAACGTCGAAATTTCAAGAATGATTATTGACTATGAACAGGCAAGAGTCGAGGTACATTACAGACTAACCGACTCGAGCCTTGTAACATGGAGAGAGGGAGTCGCCTTCTTTTGGGCAACCTTACCAACTCCGCAACCCGTCCTCGATCCATTTGGAAACATCATAGGGACTCAAGAATTACCGTCAAACTGGTTTCAACTTCCACCATCGTACATCAGTTTATTAATCGGACTGCGAAATGACGCGGATGCCGCACTTACAGCAAGTATTTTAGGAGGATAAAATGAGTAGAAAAATATTACCGAAAGGAAAGGGGTGGTTTATTTGGTTGGTTGCTCAAACGATGGGCGGTAATCCTACGGCCATCGCAAACGCAGCCAAACAAGCCGGGGTAGGCCATGTGTTCTGGCACATCCATAATGGATATTTAGGTGAGTTGAAAATTGGTCCGGATCTCACACCATTTATAGCAGCCATGAAAGCGGTTGGCATTGAAAGCTGGGGGTGGGGCGCGGTTTACAAAACAACCTGGTCAGCGGGCGCGGACCGCGTGATTGAAGCGATGCACAAACATCCGGATCTGGTTGGTTATATTCTGGATGCGGAAGCACAGATCAAAGATTCACCTGCGGAAGCTGCTGCATTGATGAAAAAATTACGGTACTTCCTTCCCGATATGCCAATTGGATTATCGTCATATAGATTCCCTAGACTTCATCCGGAACTACCCTGGGCAGAGTTTAGATCACAATGTGATTTCGATATTCCCCAGGTGTACTGGGAACAAAACTTTGCTGACAGTGGTGGCGCGAATCAATTGCGGGCAAGTTACGACGAGTTTAGAATGATGTCACCACAATTGCCGTATGTCCCGACTGGCAGCGCATATAGGGTAACTGGCTGGGCTGCATCGCCTGCGCAAGTCAAAGGGTTTCTCGACCAGGCAAAATCCATGGAATTGTCCGGCGCGAATTTTTGGGTTTGGTGGCACACACAACTGTATTTACCAGAAGTGTATAATGTCATTATGAATTACAAATGGGAAGTGGTCCAAGAGATCCCTGAATTGGATACCCAGGAAAAAGTAAAATTACTTTGGAACCACCACCCCGAGTTACACTAGAAAAGGAGAAAGAAAATGGGAATTAGATTGATACTTATCGTTGCAGCTTTGGTGTGCTTCGTACTCAAAGCAATGTCGGTTCCAACCGGAAGGGTTGATTGTATGAATTTGGGGTTCGCATTTTTGACTGCAACCCTGTTAGTGTAAGGCATAAGGAGAAAACAAAATGATTCCAGAAATTAGTTTCAACACAGAATTTTTAGTAATGATGTTGGGAATTGCATCATCGGCGTTCTTCACGTATGTGCCAACATTAAATGTCTGGTTTGCCAACAAGTCAGAGGAATATAAAAAGCTGTTTATGCTGATCCTGATGTTCCTGATCACAGCGGTGGTCTTTGTCCTGGGATGTACCAATATTCTAATCATCAACGATTTCACCTGCGGTCAAAAATCAGCGGTTTATTTCCTATACGTATTTGGTTTGTCAGTCATATCAAACCAAACCACACATAAGATTTCTCCCACACCAATGGCGGTCAAGCAGGCAAAACTACCAAAGTTTACTTACCCAGGTGAAATCGCGTGAACGCGATGGAAGCAGCAGCGATAGGAAATTTTATAGCAGCCATCATTGGCATGTCGCTGTATTTAAGAAATGCGATACGCTGTAAGACACCCTGGAAATGGTTGAAATTTGCATTCGCGTTGAACATGGGCATCGGAGCTTTCATCTATGCACTCATTGTTTTGAATGTTGTGTATGATCCCCTGGTAGTTCGACTTAACACATCGTTGTTGTATCTCACATTTATCATAAGTGGATTATTAGGGAGGTCGAAATATGGGAACAGGATTTGACTACAACATAATAGTAATCCTTGTGGGAGCATTGACGGCACTGATTGCTGCTGCTGTAACGGCTCACAAAACTGTAAGGGAAACAAACTCGAAAGTTGAATCAGATAAAGCAGCAGAAAAACGAGCAGAAAAAGAATTGGATCTCAAAGCACTGGGTGTGAAAGCGGACGTGTCTGAAAAGTTGCAGATCTTATATGAGAAAATGACCGAAGATTTTGAAGAACGATTCTGTGAAATGCAACAGGAACTTGACCTGGTAAAAGCTAACTCAAAAAGAGATGTTGAATTATTGCAGGCTCAAATAGAAAAAGATAAATTGATCCAGGCTGAATTATTAACGGATCTCCAAAAGGCAAGAACAAGTGACCGTCTGAAAACAGAAGCGGGTATTCTCCTGATCAGGGCATTAGAGCAGAACTTCGAATTGAGAAAGCAGGTGTCATTGGATCTGAACGAATGCAAGGCATGCAGCATCAGTGACGCAGCTTTGATGAAAACATTGAACGAGGTAAAAATTCTTTTCAAGAACGGAACTGCTTGACAATTTATTTTTGTTTGCTAAAATGAATATGTCTTTTCATTTCGTTGCAAATAATATTCACCCTCCCGAACCTGGGCAAACCCCTTCCCCCAGGTGCAAAAGTCCCCAACTACGCGTGGGGATTTTTGTTATAAATTCCCTATTGACATTGGTTACAATAATGTTACAATGGTACTATCTTGACAGGAAGGAGGTAAACACATGGGTAATATAAGAAAATCGGATGTTATAAGGGTTGGCCGTCTGCAAAAGAAAAGACTAGAAGGAATGGCAGCGGCCAGCAATGTGTCTGTCAGAGAAATGTTGGATGCTTTGATTGACAATGCGGATCTACTGGGTGTGAAAGTTGAGCGCAATGTTGATTTCAATTTGTTGATTGATGCAGAACACAGGCGCAGGGTCGAACAGTATATGACCGTAGCAGAAGCGGAAAAAAGATTTTTAGAATCAGACGAAGGAAGGGAACGAAATGGAAGTAAAGAATGAGTTAGCGATTCAGTTTGACAAAACGAAAGCCGTTATGCGTAGCGAACAGGCGATTGAAAGATTTGCGGAAGCACTGGGAAGTGGGCAGCAGGCAAAAAGATTCATCGGCAGCGTATTACTGGTGGTCAGTCAGTCAGACAGGTTGATGGAGTGTACTCCACAGTCAATCATGGTGTCTGGTGTAAGAGCAGCCACCCTGAAATTATCTGTCGACCCATCTTTGGGACATGCGTATATTGTCCCTTACAAAAACAAGGGGATCCCAACCGCAACATTTATCATCGGGTATAAAGGTCTAAAGCAATTGGCATACCGGACAGGGCAATATGCTTTCATCAATGAGAAAATTGTCTATGATGGACAGACCATTGAAGAAGATGATTTCTCCGGGATCCAGCGTGTTCGCGGTATCCCAACCACGTATGGCAAAGATGGCTGGAAACCAATTGGTTATTGGATGGGGTTTGAATTGAAGAATGGTTTCCGTCAGACATTCTATATGACCATAGAAGAAGTCCTGGCACACGCCAAAAGATACAGTAAAACCTACGACAAAGTAAAAAAGCAATTCTATCCGGATAGTTTATGGCACACTGACTTTGATGTGATGGCAATCAAAACTGTTATCCGGTTAGGGTTGAGCAAGTACGGATACTTTGACGAAGATTCTTTACTGGCAATGGCCGAATCATCTGAATTTGACGATGATCTTGTTGTTGATGGTGAGCTGATTGAAGATGCTTTGGAACAGGAAGCTGAAAGAGAACAGGCGCGTGAAGCTGAACACGCCGGGAAATCAACCGAACAATTATCCAGTCTATTAGGGTTTGAAGATCCTCCGGACACATCCAAAAAAGAACCTGTAAAAAAAGCAGCAGCCAAAGAAGCTGTAACGAAAGTAAAGCCAAAGGAATACGAGGTCGCAGCTTCGTTCAATAGCAAACGGTTGAATAAACTCTATGGTGAAATGAGTGTTGAAGAACTGCAAGGTGAGATCATGGCATTGACACAGTACGAAACCAAGACACAGGAAGAAAAAGTCCAGGTGAATGATCGCATTCAGGCAGCTAAAGAATTAATTCGATATATCGAATCAAACGTATTATAGGGAGATCACTATGTTGGAGATTGTATTGAAAGTAATATGCAAAGAAAGCAGGCATGATTGGCGCGGTGAAGAAGCGGAGTTTGTAATCGATATTGAATCGCCGGACATGATTGATGCTATTGATCTGAATTGTGTCAAACGGATTTTGGTCAATAAGGCGATTTCATTACATGCAGAAAAAGAAGCACAAAAAGAATTGAAGGGAGAGTGAGAAATGGCAGAAGAAAAACAAACGAACTTGATGGGCAAGGCTCTTATCTACAACTATGCAATCATTCGTGATGCTGTTGATGAAACCAGAGCAAAGATGAAAGAAATGTTGGATGTTGTCAGGCAGTCCGACGAGTATCGCCAATTAGAAAACTGGCTGGCGATCAATGAGCAGTCAATATCTGAACTGTCGATCGAGATCCAGCAATTAGCACTGATGTTATTCAGAGAAACCGGGGATAAGAAACCATTCCCTGGCACATCCATCCGCGAAATGAAACGCTATGAATACACAATGACTAAAGCGGTCAAGTGGGCAAAAGTGAATGTGCCTATGCTTATTCAGGAAACAGTTGATAAAAAACAATTCGAGAAAATTGTATCTACAATGGATCCAGAATTATTATCTGTCGAAGATATTCATGTGTTCACAGAACCTATTGCATCCATCGCAAGTGATCTTGAATTTGCCAAAGAGTTTGGCATGGAGATCAGCAATGAGTGATCCGGATGAATTGAACTGGCGAGAGTCAAGTATTGTGGGCGCGCTGGAATACTGGCGCACCTGCCCTTATTGCGACGGGTCCGGCAAGCTGGAAAGAAAAGAACCATGTATCGAATGTGAAGGCGATGGGTGGATCTGGAATGAGATCGGGGAACCTGTTAGTTGTCCATCATGTGAGGGCGCATTGGTGTTCGAAACAAACGAACCATGTCCGCATTGCGAGGGCGTTGGTATGCACTGGGAATTGGAGTGTGACGAATGACTGATCAAATTTTACCGATCGATAAAGAGGTTGAGATTTTTTGTGTCGTCATGGGCGCGACAAAAAAGAGTGGGAAGATTCATATTATGTCCGCTTCCCAGGCAGAAACAATATTGGAAAATCAAACCAAAGCACTGAAACTTTATGCCGAACTGGTTGAGAAAGTTGAGCAATTCAAACAGGAGGGTTGGACCTCCGGGAAAGTGTCCATGTTCAGACCTGTCAAAACAAGAAGCGGTCATATTATTTTTGTGCCGGATGGTGAAGTGATCTGCCAATATACATTTGGTATCAAAGGAGAAACCGAAGATGCAGCGAACTAAAAGACGATGTGACGAAGCTGTAAAAAGCGCCATTTGGGACGTTTTATCTGGGTGTTATGGCATAGATCATGCCATCAGCGCAGATCGCCTGAAATTAGCGCTTAATTTTGCCTATACTGGCAAGCTGATACGCAGTAGAGAGATTAGAAATTGCATATCTGAAATGCGCAAAGAAGGAAACCTGATTTGTTCCATGTCTGGCACAGATGATGAACACAAAAACGTAGCCGGGTATTATCTCCCGGCTACTATGGATGAATACCTGGCTTACCGCAGATTTTATGTATCGTATGCCAATGACATTTACGACACCATTCGATCAATGGACAAAGAAGCGAAGCTGACATTTGAATTTGATTATCAACCCAGTTTGTTCGCTGATATTCCAGAGGAAAAATTGGAGGAAAAATAATGAGCAGTATTCAGTGGTGGAGATCCTGGCATGGCGCACCCACTGATCATAAGTGGTCAGTGGTCGCAATGAATGCAAAAGTAAAGACAGGTGTGGTTGCTGCCATTGCGTGGGCATTGATGGACTATGCCAGTCAGAATAAAGATCGCGGATCAATCAATGGGTTTGATGTGGAAACCTATTCAGTATTTTCTGGTTTCAAACAAAGTCAGATAGAAGCGGTCATGGCAGCAATGATTGAAAAAGAAATGATTGTTGATGGTAAGTTTTCTAACTGGGAGAAGCGCCAACCGAAACGAGAGGACGACAGTCGAGATCGTTTACGCAATTGGAGAGATAAGAAACGCAATGAAACGCAGAGTAACGCAGATGATGTTGATGTAACGCGCCAGATTAAGATTAAAGATAAAGATAAAGATAAAGATAAAGAATTAAAAGAAGAAGAAGAAGAAGAAGAAAAAAAATC
>Ga0209416_1001624_pt1 | contig 14768 bp, 32 predicted proteins | sample RifGroF1_FD_184001 | JGI IMG/M metagenome (GOLD analysis project Ga0209416, IMG submission 184001) | Groundwater microbial communities from Rifle, Colorado, USA - Groundwater F1 (SPAdes) (version 2) | ecosystem: Environmental > Aquatic > Deep subsurface > Groundwater | place: Rifle, Colorado...
ATAATTACAATTAGTTAGGAGTAACTACAATGTCAAAAGCAACAGCTCATATCGTAACACAAATTCTTAAATGTAATGACTGGATTAAAAAGATTGATCCAAGTTGTACATCAATGTTGAATCACTACAAACGACAACGCAGTATTTACACAGACTTATTAAATGCTAGAATAAAATAATGGAATTAGTAATTAATAAGTTAAAGATTAGAACCCCTATCCCTCTCGTAAAAGGTATGTATGTTAAACTTAACGACTATCCTGGAGGGGGATGGTGCGAAGAGATGGACGAATATAGATCAGCTATTGTGAGAGTCTTGTCTATTAACGATAACGGTGACTTTTTTAGTATCGCTCCATATAGTTGGGCTTTTGCACAAGAAGATGCAGAACGTATAGCTACGGAAGAAGAATATAATCAATATCAAAAGAGTTTATTATGAAACTATCAATAACAAAGCTACAAATAAAAACTATACAATTAAAAGAAAAGTCATTTATCGAAGATGTAATCGTTGGTAATTATGTAAAATTAAAGAATCGACGTGGTAATTGTTGGAATCATCAAGGTGAAATGGATAAATATATGAGACAAATAGTACATATATCTCATCGTTTTGGTTCCTTTTCTTTTAGGATACACAACGCAGCCCGGACCTTTATCCTTGATGATATTGAAAGATTCGCAACACCAGATGAAATTATTCATTACAATAATTTAAGAGGTTTAGAATGAAAAACAATAGTTTCTCTTATATATTCTACGCATTATCCTTGTTATGTCTTTTATATTACATATTGGGATAAAGATGGAATTAAATATTAAGAAAAATCTTAGCATTAGCTACAAAACTCCGATAATAGCAAATTCAGACCAATCACACGTACCTCATAGTACGGCAAGACTTGCTATGATTATGGAAGCTAGAAGACGTTATGGAGAATTAGATGTTCCAACAGCTAGATATTTAAGTACCCATAGCCTAGATGATAATGGTAATGGAAGGGTGGAACCATATTTAGAATGGACATATTTTACTTCTCATCGAACGTTATGGTCAGCTTCTCCTGGTTTAGGAGGTTCATGTATATCTATAGATGACGATTGGATTTCTGCCCCATCTGAAATAGAGCTACAGAGAATCATGCGAGACTTATAATCACAACATAGGGTATTACAATATGAAATTAATTTATATCACTGCAATAATCACATTATTTATTTGGATATGTACTGGAATATATTTGGTACATCTCTATAATTTTCACTAAACTATTATTTCACAATTATAAGGAATCGTAAAATGAAAAAGTTTATGTTATTCACAATATTATTAGTCACTATATTCTTTAGTTTATATGGTGAAGTACAATCTCAATCAGTAGATTCATCATCTACATTTACTAATTTATTAGAGCAGACTGGTATTGATTTGCTTAACTTTAGTAAACAAACTGCTCTTCAAGTATATCAATTTATAGAAGTTGAAGCTCCATTACTATTAGATGAATGGATAATGTGGAATTTCTGGACAAGTCTTATAGCCTTTATTGGTTCCATAGGTTTTATTGGACTTGCCACTGTTATAGTAAATTTAGGCGCGAAAACAATAGAATGGAAAGACAGATATCATGATGAGCGAAAAACCAATTACTGGAAAAAATGGGATCATGAAAACTTGTCCAATACTGTTTTTACTTTTATAATTATTCTCTATACAGTTGGACTAATCATTTCATGTTGGGCATTCGATTGGGTTCAAATATTAATAGCTCCTCGTCTCTGGATTTTAGAAAACATAAAAGAATTGATTAACTTATAAAGGAACTCAATACAATGATACATGTAAAACTAAATACTCCAACAAATGACTCTCAATTCAGAGTATTCTGGAATCGTAAAGAAGAGAGAAAAACAATTTGTGTAATTCAATTACAAAAGCCAGATGGTAAATATGAAACTATTGCCAGTGGCGTGACTGTATGTCATCCTAAATTAGATGTATATAGTCCAGAACAAGGTAGAAAGAAAAGTTTAGCTCGCGCATTAGAACAATTGATGCCACTAGAAGGAGTTGTTGGAAGTTCAATTAAAGAAAATGTTAGAAAAGCAAAAAGATGTTTTTGGTCAGCATATTTCAATAGGAAATAATTACATGGTATTAAAAGTTAAGAAATGTGATATAGAACCATTAAAATATCACAAAGATACATCAGGTGCTAAGTGGGTCAGATTTGGACATTGGGTAGCTTATATAGAGCGAATTAAAGACGGCATTGCATATTGTAGATTAAGGGTTTATCTTAATAGAGAGAACTCTGCATCGAATAATATAGTATTGCGAGAAGATAGCTCTAGACCAGAGGCTTGCTTTGGTCATGAATATACTACCGTTCCATTACTTATTCCTAGCAAAAGAGATATGAAAGAGGTTCATAGAAAAATCACTACAAATCCAAATTACATAACTTATGAAGATAGCTCTTACACTAAAATTAAACCATTAATGAAACAAATTGCAAAGGAGTATTTATGAAACATTTAAATATTTATACACCACAAAACATTCACAAGGTTCATTTCTTTCAAGCAGTTACTAAACTTGAAATTGGCTCAGGTCATTCTAAAAGATTTGTTGAAAAACTTAAAAAAGCATGCCCTCATGCGGTGGTAACTACAAATGGATAAATTAATATTCGCTATTATGGGAGTATTAATATTACATCTTGCCATTAAAATAAAAGCTTGGCATGATGATAGTCAAATTTATCAAAATATTAAACAGGAACATAAAAACATCTATGTTCCTAGTTATATTGAATTGATGAATAAAAAAACTCCTGCTATTGAAATTATTAATCATTTTTTTAAAAAGCTCTATATTTTATATAGGATTCGGAAAAAACATGCAACTTAATATAAAGAAAATGGTTATTAAAAAGCATATGCCACCTCCATTTATAGATGGCGATTCTATTAGATGTATCTCCACGCCTAATGATTCTCTAGTAAATGTAATTTTGGGAAAAATTTACACATGTTTAGCTATAGACAGTACTTATGAATATGTGGTGATTCGCGGAGAACATGGTCCGACAGAATTATCTGCTAAACGTTTTGAAAAGGTACCAAATGCAACTTAATATAAAAAAAATAACAATTAAGAAAATGATACCACCTATACTTGGATATGGGAAGTATATTAGATGTATTGATGTATCTGGCCTAGAGGGAAGACAATGGAACTTAATATAAAAAGGATAGACGTTAATTATGTGACACATTTTAACGTAGGCGATAAACTATTATGTGTTAATAATACTAATAGTTTAGGCATTACTTTAGGTAAAACGTATATATGTGCTGAACTATGTGAAATCGAAACATTTATTAAAATTAGAGATGATCACGGATCGCTAACTGAAAAATTTGTTTATCGATTTAAAAAGGTAAAAAATGAATCTAAAAATTAAAAAAGTAGCAATACGATATAAAGAACCATTTCTTGGGTCATTTAAACCTGGAGATGTATTAAAAGTGAAGTGGAACGAAGGCGTGGAGCATCTACTGACCGTTGGTCAATTAGTTAGATTTCACTGCTATACGGAAGATGGTAGTGGCGTAATCGTTTTCTTAAGATCAAGCCATGTATACCCAGTATCTATAGGATTCTTTCCACATCGATTTGAACTACAAAAAACTTATAAGGAAAGAAATGAAACTTAAAATTAAAAAAATAACAATACGTTATAAATCAGTAGCACATGATCATTCCAACCGTTGGAATCCTGGTATTTGGGTAGATGCAGCTGGAACTACATATCGTATTCAAGATTTACAAGATGAACACCTAAAGAACATTATAAATCTTCTACATCATATATATATACGTTCTTCTTTCATGAGCAATATATCTAGCTTAAGCCTTACAAAATTTTACGAGCTTAAAGCTGAACTCAATAGAAGAGGTTTATCGATATCATGATATTAGCAATAAAGAAATTATCCATTAAATGCCAATCACCTCCTCCATTCAAAGTTGGAGATCGTGTAATGGCTCTTGAAACTTGTAAAGATATAGTGCTCGGTAATAACTATATTATTAATGGTCTAATGGGGTATGCAACACCTTTATACTTTTGTACTATTAAAGGTTCTCAGAGTTTATACACAGACAAATCTTTTGTACTAAATAATAACTAAAATTTAACATAGGAATCAATGAATAAAATTACTTTATATTATCTGACAAATATGTATTCCGCTCCTATTTCCTCCTATAGTCAGTTTGCAAACATACCCATTCCTCATATAAATGACTTAAATAAAATAAATAAGATGATGGAATTATTCTCGGTATTTACCGATGAAATTATTATAGCTGGTACCGTTCCTTGGGATAGAAAAGACTTTACTTCGTTAGTAAGATTATGTTATTTTAATTTTCCTAATGTAGCAATTTCAATCAGCCAGGCTGATGCTAAGCATACTAATTTTTTTACTAAATTAACAACTACAACCAACGATCAGAAGTTGTTTAATAAAGTATATAATAAATTACTATATACTAATCATCCATATTTTATTTTACCTAATTTGCAAGTAATAGAAGGATGGGAAAAATTACATAAAGTCGTTAAATCATTCCATGCCAAAGATGGATATTATAACAATAACCCAGGAGCATATCTTAGATTTCTCAATCTTAATCTTATAAATGTGTATGACTAAGAGGCGAAGACGAGCTAAGACAATACTAAGAATGACGAAACAATATTATAAAGACTTAACATTGACCGCTATTGAATCGCTGGTTATCTATGTTTGTGCAGAAGCACATGATGATTGGATTCGTAAAAGTGGTATTGAGACTGTAATGCTATATGCGGTAAAGCCTGAAGAAATCCGAACTTGGGTAGCGAATGTGACTCCCAGATGTCTCTTAAATAGAATATATTATCTCGTAAATACAAATTCTAATCTATATATTTTAAAGGATTTAACAGTTGTGCCATACTTAATGGCAAGAGATAGTATAGTATCTAAATTTAAGAATGACATGAATGTAGAAGTATTGGTAACAACGCCTATACAAAAAGAAAGAAAACCTAATTATTTATCAACAGCTTATTAATAAAACAGGAACATTATTAATGCCTAAGAAAAGTACACAAAAGATTACTATTGGATGTGATCCAGAATTAATTATTTTTGACAAAAAGACAAGAGTACGGGCTGATGCTATACTACATAGAGCTGAAATCTTTGGATGTGATGGACATAGCTCAACAGCAGAATTACGGCCAGCAGCGCATAATGATACGAGAGAAGTATTAAATAACATCGCATCTTTACTCATGTGGTTCAAAGAAACATTCCCTGAATACTCATTAATAGCAGGTGCACATGTAGATGGAGAACCGATTGGTGGTCACATTCACATAGGTGGTACTTTATATCCAGAATTAAACGATAGACTGGACAAAGTTTTCTATGCTCTTAATATTTTAGTAGAGCCAGAAGAACAGACAAAGAAACGTTCTAGCGTCGGAAGTTATGGACAAAGAAAAGAATTTAGAAGAAAACCCTGGGGTATAGAATTTCGTACTCCATTAAGCTGGTTATTATCACCTTATCATGCTTTAGCATATCTTGGTTTAGCTAAATTAATTGTGCAATATAGAGATTTAGATATTAACAAGATATACGAAGAAGCTGCTCGTAAAAAACTTAAACCAGGTACAAGTAGAACAACTAGTGATGTAAACAAAGCTATTATGACTGTTTTTATGCGAGATGTTCTTGAACAATTCTCGACAAAAGCAGAAGAATACGACAATACTGAAGAAATTATAGATATTGTTGAATGCGTACAAACAGTATTAACTAAAACATTTGACGAATTTAAATGGGAAGAAAATATTCTAGAATACTGGTTTCAAGAATCAGATACCCTCAAAATAAAAATACAGGAATAAACTTAAATTAAAATAAGGAAAACATATGTGCGGAATTGCAGGATACTTTGCCCTTGGTAATAAAAGACCACAAAAAAATAGAATAGAAAAAATATGGGAACTAGCAGAGGGAAGAGGAACCGATGCAAGTGGATTTGCCTTTAAGAATGATAATGAAAAAGTAATGTGCGATAAAGCTCCAGTAAAAGCCACAGAACTTATGAAAAAATCAAAACTTTGGGGTAAATTAGAAACTAAAATTGCAATGCCTAAAATGATGATACTTCATACTCGTCATGCCACACAAGGTTCTAAAGAATTGCCTTTAAATAATCATCCAGTTACAGAAAAGGGAAATCCATTTTATGCTGTTCATAATGGAGTTATTACAAATGAACATGAATTCGGTGTAAAGATTTCTCAAGTAGATTCTTTGGCTGTTATTCGGTCTCTTATGAAGCATGAAGGAGATATAGAAAAAACATTCTCATCTTTAAATGGTTCATTTTCAGTAGCAATCTTATCTGATGAAGATAACTTAATGAGATTATTTCGTCATTCCAATCCTACAACCATCTATATTGATATTGAAGATGATATTTTTTATTTTGCTAGTCTTGAAAGTTATTTGGAAGATACTTTTAAAGACTTATCAACAGAAAAGAAATGGGGATTTAGCTTTACTAATAATCGTTTCAGAATTGTCACATATAAAGATGAACAGGCTTTAATACTTGATGAGAGTGGACTTAAAGAAAAATTCACATGTAAATATGTATATAAAGCGAGTACCAAAACACAAATCTATAGCAATTATAAAGGTAGAGGCGGAGCTTGGAATTGGGATGATTACGAAGTTGAAGAAGTTAGCGAAGATTTGGGAGCAGGGCAATGGATTCATGAAGGGCATATCTACAAAACTGGAGCTGGTAAGATAGGTTATGTGGATAAGAATGGTACAAGAGTATATTACTTTAGTAAATATGCAGATGAAATTAAAGCATTGGAAGCTAGTAAATCTGACGATATTAAGATTTCAGGCTTAATTACTAGTCCTGCAAAAGTTACCACTAATTTAACCGATGCTGAAAAAGAAGCTGCAAATAAAGACATAAAAGATGAATTAGAATTTGTTCGTTCTAAATTAAACTATACTTTATTTGATGTTGCAAATTGTTCTGATTGTGATTATATTTTTATCTATAATACTCAGGAACCAGAACAAGCTTGCCCATATTGTGGTAGAGTGCATCCAATTATCAAAGGCATTTTAGATAATCAAAAACAGAGAGTTAAATGAAAAAAATTAAAATTAGTTCCACTTTAGCAAACATAATTGTAGAAAAAAAAGAGATACTCCATAATGACAATCTTCAATATTTGAAGGATTTTGGTGGAGAAAGAGTAGCTAACATTTACAACCCTACTGGAGAGACGTCTAGATATAACGATAATGCAAAATATTATTGTATATCTCTAGAAACATTGGTTGGTATGTTATTCGTTTTAGACAATCCATCTTTATTAACCATTAGCAGGGCCGCATTAACTAGTTCTATATCTCAATTCAAAGGCAAACGTTGCCAAGTTCTTATTCCTACAAACAACCTTATTGTTGGTGAAGAAGTATTAGTTGTTGAACAAAATGGCAGAGATTGTGAAGTATTTACCGCTACTGGTAGAATGGGATGTAGAAAATCAACTTTAGCTTTAATTGAAGAAGAAGGTTCTGATACTAAACTAACAGAACTAAAAACAGAAGTTAATGGTATTATTCATACCATGAAAACAGAGAATTTCCAGTTTGTATCTCGCGAAGGTTTGCTAGGTACAATTACACAATAGGAGGATAGTTGAAATATACTAAACAAGAAGAAGAAAGTATACGAAAACTAACATCAACTTTTGAATTTGAAACTGAAGAAAATCATGCGGATATTATTTTAATAGGAGCTGATACTGGAGAAGGAAAAACTCACTTAGCTTGTACAATGTCGGAAGTTATGCCTGTAGCCATAGGCGATACTGAAATGAGAGCTTCCATCGTTACAAATAAGTTTAAAGATAGTGCTTTTCCAATTCAACGAAAAACAATTAGAACATATTTAGAAACTCTAAGTTTTTTGTACGCTGCTATTAAATACTTTAAAACATTAGGCAAGAAAGGTTGTATTGTATTAGATTCTGTTACAGAAGTCCAGCAATTTGCTGAAGAATATTATAAAGAAGTTGCAAAACTTGAAAAGGTATGGCCTCAATATTTATGGGCACAAATCTATTCATATTGCGATAACATTATTAAAATTGTAAAAGATTCTGGCAATACACTTGTAATGACTAGTAAAGTAAAAGAAAAGTATGTTAATGATAAACCAACTGGAGAATTGGTCTATAGGACATATCATAGATATCCATATTTAAGTGATATAGCTTTTATGCTAGATCATGAAAAGCCATTACTTCGAGTTACTAAGGATGGCTATTGGCAAGATTTGAAACAAGAAATTCCACGAACTCTTTCACTTCCACAAATTATAGAAGTTATAAAAAGTGGAAAACCATAAACAAAATTAAAGGACATAAGTATGGAAAAAAAAGATTTTCTTAAATATGTTGGTAGAAAAGTTGAACTTGTAAATAATAAAAATGCTATTAGCATCCCAGTTGGTACTCAGGTTTGGATTCATGGCGTTGGTAATAAAATCACTTCAGGAATACAGTGTGGGCTTTATCCCATTACAATCAGTAGAGAGTCTACTGCATATGGTGATTATACTATATATTCCAATCAACTTAAATTTCAACCCACTACTATAGAAGAATTAGAAGATTCTATAGTAAATCTAAAGTTGGAACAAGCAGAGCTTTCTGATAAAATAACCCTTGTAAAAGAGCAAATCGCTTTTTGCAAAGACAACAAACTAGCAGCTTTTCATGAAGAAGCTTTTAAAGTTTATGCAATTATGAAAGAATTAAATCTTGGTAACGATTACGAAAAAGCTCAGAGAATAGTAAAAATATTGAAATAAATAGAAGGAACTTAATAAGATTATTTACGAATAAATAGGATAAACATGACAGATATATTTAAATTAAAGAAATTAGAAGGAAACAAAAGCTTCGGTAAAGGCATCTTCATTAACAAATTAAAAGTAAAATCAATTGAAAATATTTCTGGTGCTAAATTAGCTTTTGCTGATTGGACTCCAGATTCAGCAATTGAAGTTACTTTTGAAACAGATGTCCAATTTGATAAAAAATTAATTATTGCCGGAGATTTTTCAAGAGATAAGGGTGGTGTACCAACTGGATTAGGTTCCGCATTTAAGGTATTATCATTCTTTCAAGAAACGCTTGGTTTAGATGAACCAACTTTAACAGATACCGGAGATATACCACATGATTATATGACTTCTTCAATCGGAAAAGAAGTATATGTTTTGGATTTCGTATATGGATTTAATCCTACGAAAGAAAAACCCAAATATAAAAGTTGGGATGTAGTCTTAGCTATTGATAAAGACCCAGCGGCACTCGGTAAAAGATTTTTACAACAAGTAGAGAAAGGTTTCATTAAGAAATATGCTCCAGATGCGATACCCGATAAAGGAGATAAAGAAGAATCTACTTTTCCGTCAATACCTGCAATAAGTGATGACGACGATCTTCCATTTTAATTGGAGAGTTCTATGCTTTTTACCAAAGAACAATTGTTATTTGAGAACAACGCTTTAAAATTACAATTAGAGGAGGCCCAGTCAATAATAGAAGAACAACAGATGATGATAGAACAATTCGCATGTGCCAGATTGGCCGCTGAAAGGAACTTACAACTATTGGGGGGCGATGCCTCCCAGAAGTTGTATAAAGTCACGATGAAAATAGAGAGGCATAATGATAAAATATCTAGAGATAGCCTATGAACACCCGTCAAATCGAGGTGTAGTAATAGAAAAAAGTAAGATGGCTAGCGTTATAAAGAGAGCACAAGAGGATAATGTTCCTCTATTTATGAGTTACTATGCTTTAGACGAAGCCGCAGTTCAACATTTTACAACTTATAAAACAATTAGAAACTATAAAAATAACTTTTACATTGATCATATTATACTTGATATTGATAAAGGAACTAATACAGATGCTTATGTACATCAATTAGCTAAAGACTTTGTTAATAAACTTATGAAACAATGGAAGTTTTCTTCCAAAGACATACATCCCTGGTATAGTGGTAGTGGATATCATATTGAAATTCCCAATGTCTTTAAAATTCAACCTAGTAATACAGCTCCTCAAGTATTGAGAGAGACTTGTATGACGCATTTCCCTGAAGTAGATAATATTTTTGACCATGCGCGAATAATTAGAGTTGGGCATACAGTAAACGCTAAAACTGGTAGGTATAAGATTCCATTGACTATGGAAGAATTACTTGAAAGTGAAACAAGTGATATCCTTGCTTTAGCTAAAGAACCGCGTATGGACTTTAAATTTAAACCCTTTGCAGAATCCCTTGATTTAAGTGATTTTATTATGTTACCAGAAGGTAAACATTCTGTTCAGAAAACAGAGAAACTCAAAGAAGACCCAACAAAGATTGTAACTTGTATGCAAACATGTTATAACAAGGGAGAATTAGAGGGTAGTAGACACGCAGAAATATTGCGAATGGCGTCTGCTTTTAGAAGAGGTGGAATGCCTCTTAACGCTTGTGTATCTGCTATGGTTAACTTTGCAGCAACAATGGAACCAGATGAAGTACAGAGGTTAGTAGCGGATGTTTATCGCGCAGGATATCGTTATTCATGTACTGATGAAGTAATGAAAAGATATTGTTCTGATAAATGTATATTTTATAAAAATAAAAACTATTTACCAGAAATACAAAACTTTTCATCTTTAGAGAATGAATATGAACATTTTATGGCTAAGGATTTCGCCAACAACTCATTTGACTTAAAGTCAATTTATCCAGAAATAGATAGTTTTGTATCATATCCTGGGGAATTAATAGTTGTCATTGGCGATACTAAATTAGGTAAATCAGCTTGGGTGCAAAATCTATGCGTTAATATAGATATGCCCATTCTTTATTTATCCTTAGAGATGCAAAGTCGTTTAACCTTTAGACGATTTATACAAATTGCACATAAAATGACTAAAGATGAAGTTAATAATTATTATAAAAAAGGTAAAAAGGGATTAGCCGACAAAATACAACATATACAGATTATGAGTGTAGCTCCTAAATTAGAAACTATAGAAAAATTAATTATTGAATCTGGAGCAAAGATTGTTGTAGTAGATGTAATTGATGCTATAGAAGTACAAGGCATTAATGATGAATCAAAACTTGGTCCAATAGGAACTGGTTTAAAGTCTATTGCACAAAATATGGATATTATTATTATCGCTATTCACCATATATCTAAATTCTCTAGTAGAGAGGGCAACTTAGATATTCATAGTGGTAAAGGTTCTTCTTCGATAGAGCAGAAAGCTGATAAAGTAATAGCTATAGAGGGCACGAGAACAACGCCTTATAGAAAAATACATTCATTGGGTTCACGAGATGAAAGTGGATTTTCCATTAACACAATTATGGAATCGGATACTTTTATTTTTACACCTATCCCCAAGACATCTGTATTCTATAGCAAGGAGGAAAGAAGTCATGCAGTACCCATTGTCTAACGATGAATATAAAACAGCTAAAGAGCTATTCAAGAAAATTACTCCCTATATATTGCTTTCATTAGCAGAAGGTAGTTATTCTTTAGCTGAACGATACGATAAAATTATGCTAAAAATAGAGCAGGAGGTCGAGTATGATAATACTCAACATAAAAAAACATCAGCTAAGACATGCCCTAGAGAATAAATACAATGCAACTAGTTTTGATGTAAGATTTGATAGAAACGAACCAGATAGACAGTTTGGCCAGACTTGGATTATGGAGTATATGAGCACTGGTGTAGTTCCAGTTTCAACACCACATGGTGATATGTATTATATTGATCCAGGGACTACGTATAGAAGATCCGCACAGTGGAGTCCTGAACAGATAGAGACTATTAACACTACAAACCGAACAACTTTATCTGGTGCTGTGGCTGTTAATACTGTTTCAGCATCAGGATCTTCACTAACAGGAAGGACCGCTTGGTCGATTGATGATTTTTCACTAGAAGGAGATATGAATGAGTAATAAGTTGATTGATTTGAAACGACAAGAAGACGATATTATAAATGAACTATATGAGAATCCAGAAGCAACTCAAGAAAACTTAGATAAATTAGACAATTTACAAGACATTAAAAATAAAATTAAAGAAAAAACTGATGCATATATATCGGTTTTAAAATATCGATTGCCCAAAGAAAAAGAAATATTGGAGGAAAAGAAAAAAGATTTAGATTCTGTTATTAAACGAATCAAGTCTAATGAAGAACATTTGAAGAGTCTATTATTTCAATGTGCTGAAGAGCCACTTGAAGGTTCAGATTTTATAATTAAACAATCTCCAACTACTAGAAAAACTATTAATCGAGAGTTATTGCAACCCGAAGATATTCTGATGAAACATATGTTTAAATTACCCAGAAATGATTATGATAAATATGTTTCTGCTTACTATGGTGAAAATGCTACTGATAAAGAATTTGCTAATCTCTGTATGGAATTTTTCGATAGATTCTGGGAATTTGCAGCAGAGAATTCTGAAGAGGAGCTCCCGTTAGTAAGTTCATTAAAAGACAATCATCCAGCATTAGTTAAAACATTATATCCAAATATTAGAATTATTAAGAAATAATTGTCTAACGAGGCGCAGCAGACAAATATCCAGGATAATGTGTAGACGAGGAAGATTTTGGCCTTCGATTGTATAGCTAACATAGGAATATGCCAATATTCCTATCCTGGATAATTTTTATAAGGAAATTATGATATTCAAATTAATATCTAACAAATGGTTCAAAAGAGAAGTATATGCGGAGAATCAAGAATATTATAAATATGGTTCTGTAATACAAGATGTATTAGATGGAACATTTCGATTTCAAGATTTTTATGCAATGTGTCAGTGTTTTGGTTTAAAATTTAAGAAAGTCCATATCGATAATATGCTTTTTCTAAAAGGCATAAAAGATAATAAAACAATAATTAAAGCAATGAATTTTTAGGAGAACAAATGATACCACGTATTGTGCCTTATAATATGGCATCTAAATCAGCTACTTCTTTATCTAATTACTTTGGAACACCCAAGGTATTTTATAATCGTAGATTCGTACCTTCAGACGAAGACGTATTGATTAATTGGGGTGTTTCAGAACCAATAACTATTTTAAACGGTCATGGCACTTTATTAAATAAGCCAGAGGCGGTTGCTTTAGCGAGTGATAAACTCAGAACCTTCAGCAAGTTGACAGAACTTCAAGTTCCTACATTAAGATTTACAACACATAATACTGTTGCTAAAGATTGGATTAGAGAATCTAAAACAGTTTATTGTAGAACTCTTACTAGAGGCAGCCAAGGACGTGGTATCGTTATTGCAAGAACTGAGAATGAGTTAGTTCCTGCATCACTTTATACACTAGGTATTATGAATTCTAAAGAATATAGAGTTCATGTATTTTGTGGAGACGTTATTGATATAATAAGAAAAAAGAAGATGACAGATGATAAGATTCGTGAATTGGGATTAGATCCAAGAAATCTTAGTTCTGATATTAGAAATTTAAATAAAGGTTGGGTTTTTGGAAGAGATGGTGTTAATCCTCCTCCTTCGGTATTAGACTTAGCCAAAAAAGCAGTTCTAGCTCTCGGATTAGACTTTGGTGCTGTTGATATTATATTAGATAAAACTAATAATAAACCATATGTATTAGAAGTAAACACCGCTATTGGTATGAGAGAAGGATTGACTGCTCACAAGAAATATGTAGAGGCAATTGCGAGGAAATGTGGAAGAAGATTTGATAAACACGCGTATCACGAAAGATACGGAGAACCAACGGATTTATAAATTTATTAGTCCAATTAAAATAGTTTTACCAAAGAAAAGAGTTAAAGACGAAACAATTTATTTAAATTTAAACACTTATCGCAATATTCATTGGATTAAAAATAACAAGACTAAACAAATATATAACGAAATAATGAAAGATCAATTGGAGGGTTTGAAAATTAATCCTCCAATTGATATAGATTTTATACTATATGCAAATGCAAAGAAAGATGGGAAAAAGATTTTTGATACTGCAAATATTTGTTGTATCATTAATAAATTCTTTTGCGATGCACTTGTACATTATAGTTGTATTGAAGATGATTCCTACAAATATATAGAGAAAACTTCTTCAGAATTTGGTGGTTACGATATGGAAAATCCAAGAGTAGAGATAATTCTAAAGGAAACATATGCAACTAAAAATAAAGAAATTAAAAATCAATAAAGTTAATAAACCAATTGATAGCAATCTAACTCCTTATGGCATTCGTCATTCTCGAACTGGAAACTATTTAATTCGCTCTCTCATTGACCTATATCCAGGAACAAAAATAGAATGTCGTTTTGCTTTGGGTCAGGGTAATTTACAGAAAGGTAGTATATATACCGTAGATAGAGCTTGGTATGATGATGAAAGAGAATTACGTGATTCTCATGGTGATTATGTCTACACCATCAACAAAGATGATTTGTGGAGGTTTAAGATTGTTACTTAATATCACAAAATTAAAGATTCCAAGATTATATGATGTAAGGAAATTAAGAAAAGGTACATTACTACGTTGTATTAAC
>Ga0209416_1001626_pt1 | contig 14730 bp, 32 predicted proteins | sample RifGroF1_FD_184001 | JGI IMG/M metagenome (GOLD analysis project Ga0209416, IMG submission 184001) | Groundwater microbial communities from Rifle, Colorado, USA - Groundwater F1 (SPAdes) (version 2) | ecosystem: Environmental > Aquatic > Deep subsurface > Groundwater | place: Rifle, Colorado...
GAATTCGGTGGAGGGGAACTATGCTTTTCATTTTGGGCTTTATCCTTCAGCTGAAGAAGCACTCCGGGCTATGGAGCAAGAACACCCGGAAGTTATAATTAATGAACTTTCGGGAATAGATGCTATTACAGCGTGGCTACAAAGAAATAAATAGTAGTTGACAGAAGAACAGTCTTAGAGTATTATTGTGACATGAACATTGACAACTTAATAATGATTACAAGGGGGCAGCCACAGGATGTGGGCTACTTCAATCATACGAGATTATAATGCCGCCCGTCCGCTTTATCTCCCCCTTGGTGTGCTTGTTCGAGTTTTATGACGACAGCAGCCAAAGAAATAGTTACTTCCAATGTTAATGGATAGGTCGTGGGTTCGAGTCCCGTCAAAGCCTATGGGCTTTGTAGCTCAGCTGGTAGAGCGGTAAAATATCTATTTCGCGCTTATCTCTGTCGTTCTTTGTTTGTTACTTTGCAGGTCTTGCTTATGTGACGAGAGCAGCCATGTAAGAATTGGGCAAAGTAAATAAAAGCTCAATGCGGCGTTGTGAGTGTAGAAAGGGTTAACCTGTAGCAGCGTCGCTTAAATTTAAGACCCTTTGCTTCCCCCACCATGCAAAAATTGCATGGTGGGGGTTTTTATTTTTTATAAAAGAAATCCGAGGGTGCGCTACTTTCCCGGCGCCCAAGAAAAGTTTACGAATGTTTTACTGAAAGGAGGACGCTATGGAAGATCAAGAAGCACTGCATCGTAGATCAAACCAAATACTCACTATTCACGAATTCGGTAAGTTTATTATGGAAAACTCTGATAAAATAGTCGCTATTGTTGGGATGCTTGACACCGTTGATGGTAGTGTATATACTTGCCTCGAAGGAAATGGTTACACTGCGCTAGGACTAGCCGCCGAGCTACGTGTTAAAACAGAACGTTTTATTTATCGAATCAATAATCATTAATCTTCACAAGAAAGGTGAAAGCCATGAGTAAATTCAACGAAAAAAAGAAACCACAAGAAAAGGTTATCAATTATGATGGTGGGGTTTCGTTTAAGCAGAAAGCCAAAGAGGAATTAATTTTTGCCACCATAAGCACGTTTTTAGAAGATTCCTACTATGAGTCGGTGGGCAAACGGCTTGGTAGGATTCGCGAGCTATGCATGCTAGTCCCCCACGAGTTTATTGCTAATTTAGCAGTATACCTAAGGAAAGAAGCACATATGCGCTCAGCGTTCCATGTGCTCGTCGGGGAGCTTGCATTAGGAATCCAAGACAAGCATATTGGTAGTTGTTGTAAGGGTAAGCGAAATATAGCAGAAGGGTTCAGGTGGAAATACAATGACAAAATGTGAAGCGGTTATCGGATTGGGTTTTGGAGATTGCGGAAAAGGGACGGTTGTTGACTATTTAGTCGCGCGAGAAAAAAACACTTTGGTTGTGAGATTTTCTTCAGGACAGAATAGCGGGCACACCGTTTGCATCGCAGGCAAAAGGCACGTCTTTAGCAACTTCGGGTCGGGGACGCTGCGCGGCGCCCCGACGTACTGGTCGAAATTCTGCACAGTTGACCCGGTAGGACTCAGCAACGAGTTACACGACTTAAAAGAGCTAGGAGTGTACCCGAGAATATATATTAACGCTAACTGCCCAGTAACGACACCGAATGATAAGTACGCTAATCAGACAAACCGACGTGACCTTGAGAACGGCACGTGCGGTGTTGGCGTCGGGACGACGCATCAACGCGAAGCTGACCACTACTCTCTCACCTTTAGCGATCTATATAACCCTACCGTGCTTGCGATTAAGCTGCGAGCCATTGCCCAGTATTACACAGTAAGTGTTCCGAATATTACATTTCTGGAGTGTGTAGAGGAAATAAAACGCAGCTCAAACATTATTTTGGCGTACAAGCAGCCAGAAGGATTCAGCATGACGATCTTTGAAGGTAGCCAGGGTTTGCTGCTCGATCAAAAATATGGTTTTTTCCCAAACGTAACGCGCTCAAGTACTGGGGCACAGAATCTACCAGGACTTACTAACGCATATCTTGTCACACGTTCTTACCAGACTCGACACGGCAACGGGGCGATGACTAATGAGCACATTCCTCATACGCTTAAAGAAAACCCTAACGAGACAAACCAAACAAACGCCTATCAAGGTATATTCAGACGCTCGTTGCTTGATCTCGATTTACTGGAATATGGTATCAATAAAGATGCGTGGATGCGAAACAACAAGTCACGCTGCTGGCTAGTAATTACGTGTTTAGATCATCTCGAAGTAACCCCACGGTTTACTTATAGAGGAAGCATCGTACGCTGCGCTAGCGCTTCGGATTTTGTAGGCAGGGTAAGTGATATACTCGGCATTGATAATGTCTTAACTAACGACTCCCCCGTAGCGGAGAGTATGTCAATTTTCAGGAGGTAAGGTATGGAAGAGTTGTTAATATGCCCGCGCTGCGGGATGAGTAGTTTTACTATTGTAAAGAACCTCGATGTTATCTGCGATGAATGCGGGCACAAGAACACGACACAAGGATTAATCGATTATGTTGAGGGAAGGAAGGTGCAAGCTTAATGTATAGAAAGGTGCTAGCTAAAACAGCGGATGAGATTTCTCTTGTAGAAGCGCACGATCATAACTGTCGGTTATTTGGAGTCACGCATGTAGCGCCGCGGACAGTTGCCCCAAACGTTTACATGCTTAATCAAGCAAACGAGTGGATAAATATCACAACGCACACGTTATATTCAACGCTGGAATCAAACAGCAAGCAAACTGCTGTTGATTTTTTCTTGCGAAATTTCCCAAGTGGAGCGGTGTATGCAGTGAACAGCGTTGAAGATGTACATTCTTTGCTCAGTAACGTTTTAAAACGCTAGCGCGGTAGCTCTGAGGGTGTGAACTCGACCCGTTAAATAAAGAAGAGTTGCTCTTTGTAGGGAACCGATACAAAGTCCCCGCCGCGCCGGGGCATCACGGAGGGAATGAATATGAAGAAAAAACAAAACGGAAAAAAAATTATAGGAGGTTAGTGATAATGGCACTGACGGGTAAAGTAAAAAAATATTTAGCGAAGCGGCTCAAGGAAGTACGCGATATGAAGATGCAAGAGATAGAGCGTAAATACGTAATTGTTTGGCTTAGCAAGGGGCATAAAATCGAAGCGATTAATAGCGGCGCAGCGCCGAGAATATTTCCTGTAGTTAGTGTGTCGGTTAGCGGAAGCCTTCTCCCAGACGAGCTGTACGACTTCACAGCTATCGAGGAAGAGTACAAAAAAAGAGCAGACATAGTAAAAGAAGAGCGCCAGGCAGCTAGGTATAAAGTTGCTGTAAAGTACCGAGAGGCGCTTGTCAACATCTACCTAGGCGAGAGCGACGCGGCGTTAAAAATATTGAAAGACCTCGAAGCGCTTGAGCTTTGAAAATGTGTGCGCGGCGCTGTAATATAGTTGTTGACATTATAGTAGCGAAGTAGTACCATCCCTTGTAGATAAAGAAAGGGGTGAGTCGGATGGAAAACAAAAAATTAAAAAACTTAATAAAGTTATCCAGCAAAGTTTCCATTTATGTCCCGTCGACGCAGCAAACCGGAGAGAAAGTCACAGACAGAGCAGCAGCCATAGATGGAACATGTAAACTAATGGCCGAGTTATTTGGGGGATGTACTCACACGCACGCTATAGGGACATGGATATTAGAGAACGGAAAGCCCCAAAACGAACACATAGAAATAGTTTACAGTTATGCAAAAATTTTATATATTGAAAAAATAGATAAAGTAATTGAGTGGTGCGAAGAGTTAAAAAGGCAGTGTAATCAAGAGGTAGTTAGTTTAGAAGTCAATGGGGAGCTTTATTTTATATAAACGGTAGCACGTACGTTCTACCGTTATTCTTTTAAAGGGGGGCTATGTTGTGAAAAAAGCAAATATGATACTCTCAAAAATGATACTCTCAAAACCCGGAACAGGGGAGCGCCACGAGGTAGGAACTCTTACGCTGGCACAGAGAATAGTAAACAGCTCATTTGGTCGCTGGTATCTCGATACAGGCACAGAGATGCTTCAATTATTCCCAGAGGAGAAATAACATGGGGCTTATTAATCACGAAGATCAGCCGGGCGACACGGCGCCGTATGTTTTTAGAGTGCGAGGGAGGTACTTTTTAATCAAGGAGCAAGCTGAGAAGCTTGCTCTTGCAATAGGAGCCCCCCTAGCGGCGAAGAGTGTGCGAAAAGAAAAAACATTAGCTTGGAGGGAAAGAAATGATAACGATAGCGAAATGGAGAGGGCGTAACAAGATAACTTTTGACGCAGGGGAACAGGCTCAGCGAAGTATTTTATGTACTGACACTGAGTTGTTAGAGCTAAAGCAAGCCGTCGCAGGTAGCACCGTTAAGCCGGATGGGTTGGGGGACATAAAGGCAGAGCATTGTATAAAATGCTATAACTATGAACTTTGCAAAGCAGAGCGAAGGCCTACGGACTCATGCCATCACATAATAGGCATTTGCAAAGCCCACAACATCGGACAAGCCAGCAGGGACGAGGATGTCATCAAGGCACACGAAAACGGAATGCAAGCTGAGAGACGCACATAATGCCGATGTTGCTAAGTTGTTGGATAAAATAAACAGAGTTTATCGAATGCCGGATACTTGCATATATCTTATAGATAAATGGAGTCAAGCTGCAGAGCCAATTAACAGGAGATGAAGTTGATATTGACCAAGCTATCAAAAGACATGGAGGTACATTATGACTAAAGCAGAGAACAATTTTATTAATTATGCTGATAGAAATACAGGAGCAACCCCAGCACCAGAGGTTGATGCGGATGCGGTGATTGAAAAAGAGATTGATGATTACGCGCCCGGATTATTGAATGATTATGGTGGCGGGAACGTTATGTGGTGGCAAGATTATATAAGAGAAGAGATCTCTAATTGTAATGATTATTGGCGCACCGAGTTAGAGTCCGTGGAGCAGAGGCACCTGGAGGACGTGGAGAAGATACTTAAACAGTTTGACGGTATATTCAATGATTGTACGGAGTCATTTAAAAAACAAAGTTTATATCAAGTAATGAGTATAGTTATCAATAATATTATAACCAAAATAGCCAAGGAAAGAGGGATAACGAAATGAGTGATAAATATTGTAGCGTATGTATCGATTTTGGATGCAAACTTAGAAGCTATGACATCAAAAATATGAAATGCAGAGCAACCCCAACAACAGAGGTTGATGTGGATGCGGTGCTAGTTAAATATTGCGATTATATATGTAAAGAAGAAGATTTGTTGGCTTGCGAAGTATGCAGAAACTCAAACCCCTGCGGAGGATATAGAGCGATAAGGAATAGCTATTTTATCCGCACCGAGCTAACCGCAGCAATAGCAGCAGCTAAGGCAGAGTCAGCAGAAAAGATTCACAATATGGAAAACTACATCATAATTCTAGGTGAGCAAATTTCATCAGATGATTACAGATTAAAGGAGTCAGCGCAGGAGATAGCAAAACTAAAACAAAACAGCCAGATTGCTCAGCTAACCGCAGAAGTAGATATGTTAAAGGAAAAGCTTAATTCGATGATAATTGTGAATGGTCGTGCGTTAGCATGTTCAGTAGATGTTGCAAAGGCTCATGCACAACTTAATAAGGCGTTGGAGTTGGCTTGTATTAAGTATGAGCGCAAAGGGTATTGCAAAAAGAGATTAACCGCATCGCAGTTAGTTGAGTATTTCATGGAAAAGGCGGTGCAGGGATGCACATAACGATATCTTTGTGGGTGATTCCGTTAGCTATTACAATTGGTTGTTTTATCTACTGGTGGTACGTTTTTGATGATGGGGACTCGAAATTGCTGAACTCGACAGAATCGTCGCGTCTTTACATGATGAAATTACACAGCTTTACGACGCGCGCTGCTGAGATTATCAGCGAATTATGTAACATAATACCTTTGCGAAGGAGATGCGGATGACGACTAAAAACATACAGGTATTAAACTATTAGGTATGAAAAACATGGTTCAAGAAGTGTGGCAAAATGTAAAAGAATATGAGGGTTTATATCAAATTTCAAATATTGGGAGGATAAAAAGTACTTTATCCGGTGATATAATTCTCAAACAGAGTAATCGAGGAAATGGGTATTTATGTGTATGTTTGTACAAGCGTGGAGTAAGAAAAATGTGCTCAGTACACAGATTGGTAGCCGAATCATTTTTGGAGGAGTGTGCAGGGAAGAAACACGTTAATCACAAAGATGGTGACAAACAGAATAATCATGCGGGTAATCTTGAGTTTTGTACACAAAAAGAAAATATAAATTATAATTTCAAAGTGTTAAACCACAAGGGGCCGCGATTGGGTTGTAAAGCGTCGAAGAGCACTTTGGAAAAAATGAGCGCTGCAAATAAAGGAAAACTTTTATCTGTTGAAACTAAACGAAAAATGAGTTTAAGCAGGTCTGGTAGCAATAACTGGAAGAGTAAGAAAATAATATGTGTAGAACGAGAAAAAATTTATGATACGATAACAAACGCATCGAAAGATTTGAACGTGAGCGCCGGTAATATTGCTTCAGTTTGTCGAAAAGAAAGAAAAACAGCGGGGGGTTACCACTGGGATTATGCTGACTAAAGGAGATAAAAATGAGATATAAATTATATGGGAAGGGTATGGATTACTACTGCGGGAAGTGTCACAAAGAAATGTATGCGCTCGCTGTTTCGGCGATATTAGAGCAAGGGGGTACTTGCCCTTGGTGCAGTGAAACATTAGAAGCCGGAGAAGCTTTATTGTGGACAACGCTTGAACGCGAGCAGCTCCTATCTTGTAATATGAGCACGCAGCATATCAGTAGTATATTGCACACACTGTATAGAGAGGAACTGGGGTCCACAAATGAAACGGTGTGCTTACTCGAAACAGAATTAAAGGAAAGAAACGAAGAAAGACGGGGCTATAATGAAGCATAAGCGGCTTGAGTCTAGGATATGCAAGCGTTGCGGGGCTACGTTTAGACCCCACGACGCCTTTTGCTATGTATGTAAAGAATGCAAATTTAAAATCGTGGAGGAGATTACACGCCATGAATGAAGCTACGTGGAATTACCGAATTGTCAAACAAGAAGGCGGGCTTACGCTGTGCGAAGTCTACTACAAGAATGGAAATCCCGAAGCCTTTTGCGACGCTCACGTCGCGGGCGATGATATGCAAGAACTTAATGATGAAAGAAGCGTTTTCTGCACCGCTATTACAATACGACGTGATCAACGGATTAAGAAATAACAGTTGACATTATGATATCAAAGTAGTATGTTTCAGTTAGAAATAAGAAGGGGGTGGCGATCATGGGAGAAGTTACAAATGAGCAATTACTGTTCGAGTTTATGCATGTAGTGCCCGGAAAGAGGTACTGCCGAACAGGTGAGCATTTTGAGATCAAGGGAAACTTTCGATTCCATTATCGCACCTGTGACACTTGTTATCGAGAGCTTATCAACGAGGACGACGAGTAAATTGAAGGGGGCGATGGAGATGTTTAAAAGCTACACTTATAAATTAGGTGGTTCTTGTGGGATATTTAGCACTTTTAATATTGACGCCTTTTGTAGAGTAGCACAGCTTGTGTATAACATAGACCGCAATACCTTGCTGGAAGTGCTACGAAAGATCAATGAGGCTATCATCAATGGGGATTTGGGATTATTGTTCAGCGTAACTAATCAAGATGGGAGTATCGTAACAGTAACACTGGATAATGGAGAATTAAAGTAACGCACGAAAATCGAAGGGGGGCGAGGGAAGTGGAGACACACGAATTAAAACTACAAAAAGTAACAAGGCATAACACAGGCTTATACACGCTATACGTCAACAAAAGAAAAGAATACAGGGGTGCGACGCCGGAGTTGTGTGCGATTGATGTTGATTACATCGGTAGCGCATTAAACGTCGAAGACCTCGTCTTAAGCAATAACTAGAAAGGAGTGTTTTAAATGCATACTTACACATTAAGAGATAGCAACAGACGCCCTATCGTAACGCTCAACCAGGAATCATCGAAGAAGTTGTTGACCTTATGGTTAAAAAAGAATTACAAAATTGAGGACGGCACCTACGCCGAGCAAAGGGCAGTCTTTTTATCATAGCTTAAGGAGTTACAAAAATGGACATCATAAAGTTGATACAAAATGAATTATGCTTAAAAAAACTAGGGTTTAAATCCTACTATCTGAACTCTGCGCCGTTCATCTACACGGCGCAGATGCTTGTGGAAGCCTGTGTAAGCCCAAAGGGGCTATATGAACATAAAAGAACATGTTTATATTATAATATTAAACTAAATTGAAAGGATTATATTATGCTTACTTCAGCTATAAGCCTACTGCTTGCGCTACTCATTACCGAAACGGAGGCTGCCTTAAATGAAAAAAGCTTATTTGACGACAGCATTTACCTGTAGCGAAGTTGTGCACTACCGCCTTGACCCGCCTTATCTCTTAGACGACGTCCTCGTTGAGCACATTGTAGTAAGCAGCATCGCCGAGCGTGTCGGCATAAACGGCGCTGTGTCGCCTCCTGAAACAAGGGTTTTTGAAGCTAACGAGCGAGGCAGCATTGTCAACTGGATAGGCATCGCTCACGTCCCACAGGCACACAAAGACGCTGAGGCGCTAGCGTTGCTGGGGTATGAAATTACGATGCCTACACAACAAACCGCTTGTTGACTATTTGATATCAGCGTGCTATTATAGGCTAAAATAAGAAAGGGAGGTGCATTATGGATATTAGAGAATTGCTTTCGGATATCTCAAAAACAACTGAGAAAATAGACACCTTAAAGAAGCAGAGGTTTGATTTACAACAGCAGTGTCTTGCTTTGTGCCCGATAAAAATCGGAGACAGGGTGAAAGGCAATAGCTGGGCGTATAAAGGTAAGCTATTCGAAGTTGCCGTAATTAAATGCGTTTACACGGGGGAACGGCCTAACATTACTACCCCAATAGCATTTATCTGCACAGGCAACGTTATCAACGCAAGCGGGAAGCCGGGTAAAAATTCTGGGGAGCGCATAGTATATGCCAAAGATGTTTTGGAATCTATTTATTAATTAACGGAGGGTAAAGGAATGGTTAGAGCAACGAAGAGATGTGTGAGCGCGGTCGTCGTGGCGCCTATTTTAGAGAAGGTAAAGGAGCTAAAAGCGCAGCTAAATTTAAGCTACACAGACTTGGGGCTAAAGATAGGTCTTGCAGGGTGGACAGTTCACCAGCAACTCGCAAACGGCGCCTCAGTTGGAGAAAAAGCGTATAGCGCATATCTACAGTGGGTAGGAAAACATGAAAAACCAAACCCGCCTATAGAAGCTATCGAGCGAGTCCAAAAAATGTTCGAGCCCGCAAAACAGACGGTGCGCGACGTGCGCAATAAAGTTATTGAGTTAATTAACACCAGCGGGGTTAATCCGCTGCATGTCCTGAAAGAAGTCGATACGTTCTATGTCAGCCAGCGCATTCTCGAATCGGAAGCATTTAAAGAACAAGTCGAGCGCAGAGCCTCTGAGCGTATCAAGGAAAGATTTAATTTGTAGGAGGTTAAATATGGCAATAGAGTTGGGAAAGACATATACTGACCCCATAACAAAACTGACAGGGGTCGCGGTGGGGCGCTTAACCTGGCTTTACGCCTGTAGTCGAATAGGACTACAGGCGAGAGCTAAGGAAGACGGCACGGTGCCTGACGTAGTGTGGTTCGACGAGCCGCAGCTGGAAAGTGCGCCTTTTCCTACTGAGGAAAAGAAAAAGGGGGGCTTCGCGGCGACGCCGCAACGACACAAGGAGGGTACTATGATTATTTCAATAGAGGGAACCACCTTAACGATACTTAATGGAGACACGAAGCTAGGAAGCGTCACGGTAAACAGCCCGGAGCATTTAACGCTTTTTTGAAAGGGGAAACAAATGAGATTCTATAAGCTCTTGCACATTCCTAGCGGATTATACTACAAACCCAGAACGCACGGGTCGCCGTCGAACCTGAGTAAGCAAGGTAAGGCGTACACACGTAAACCGAGCTTGGCGCAGATAGGCGGTTACTACACCCTCCCACTTCCTAAAGTTGCGGGGAAGCGGACAATACCAAGGCACGAACAACGCCGCGTCGTTGCGTCTGAATGGCGCGTCGTTGAATATTTAACAAAATAAAGGAGACAAGGGATTAATGATTAACGAATTTGCAGTAGCAATACTGATACAACGAGGCGAGACAACTTACCTCGGGGGCATCTTGGAGAATCACTATGCTGACATCGAAGACAACGATTTCGCTGAAGCATTTGGGGAAGGTTACTTCTACGAGGAACTGCCCACCCCCGGGGTGTACGTCGCCCGGTTGGAGTTGTGCATGGACAACGTCCCCGTTGGCGGGGGCTATGTCGAAATAATAACGGGAATCGTGATCGCGAAAGCTAAGTGCATCGATGACGCCGTTCACGACGCGATGGAGGAGGTGGAACATGGGTAAAAAAGTCCTTTGGTTAGTAATCAGCACGGCGCTACTGCTCGTAGTCCCAAATCTGGTTCCGCAGACCTCGGGCTGGCTCTTTAACTCGGGCTACTTGTTAGGCGGGGTCTGCGGGATGGTTATGCTAAAATATATTATTTAAAAGGAGAGCTCTTATGTCAGACTGCATGTACTATAGTCAATCAGGTAAGGATTGTGGAATTGAATTCAGACCCTGCACAGCTGAAGCGTGCGATGACTACAAAAAGAAGGTGGAAGACGATGCTGAAATGGATAATTAAGTGTGCTTAGCGAAAGGAAAAAGCTAATGTTTACACCCGAAGACCAAGAAGCCGTTTGCGCCAATTTAAGCTTCCGTACAGTGCTCAAACTCGCGGATAAGCGCTTAGCTACAGAGATTATGCACGCGCTGCGGCTACGCAAGCCCTTAACCGCCGCACAGAAAGCGGAGATTCAGCGCACATCGCTGCTCACTTACGCAGAATTCTACAAGAGATCGGCTACCCGGAAACGTTGACGCCGGGGAGAGGAGGTGAGGAGATTAGGCAAATAATGGGTAGTAAATCGTAAAAATACGATGCAGTACCTTAAGCATCCGCATATTGTGCGTGCTTACCAACGAAGAAACGCATCCTACCTAGGGGCGTTTCTTCGGGTTTTTTCGAGTTGGGGAACGTGCAGGAGGGTCGAGGGGCGGGTGAAATGAGAGGGTGTAATCTAACGTTAACTTTTAAAAAACGATTAAAAGTTAACGTTAGATAAACATAACAGAAATAATCGTTATGTTCCGAATGGAACAAAACAGAAAAAATCGATGCGTTGTGGGAGAGAAAAGTTGCTAATTATGTACTCGGAGGAGGTGCTGAGGTGTTGGCGTTGTTGGCGACGCGGCGCCTCCGACCTGGGGGGTTTTACATATTACAAAAATTGAATGGGGTTTTTCTACCTAAGAAGTACGACGTTGGCGCCGTTTGCGCTCGCTTAATTTATATTTGGGATTTTGAATGTTTATTTTCTCTTTTCTTGTTATTACAATGAAATCATTACTTCTTACTTACTGTTGCTATTATGGTATTAAAAGATAAAAAAGTAAAATAAAGTATATAGGGAATAAATAGACCCCCAAAGTTGGGGGGGGGATAGGGGTATATATAGTGGTTTGCCAACTTTTTTATCATTTCATACCAAAAGCGCAACAGGTGTGTTTTATGCTGATGTAATACCAGAACCGCAACCGAGGGTTTTGGTAAATAAAAAATAGGAGGATGGAAGATGTTTGAAGAAGTGTTTAAATTCTGGTCGCCGACGTTTAAGAAAATGTACTACGGGATAGACCGCAGTTTTGTAGGTGAGGACGGCTGGCGATACGATACCCCGGTAGCTTTGCCTGCAACTGGATTTAGGGACAAAAACGGTAAAATGATCTACTTGAAGGACTATGTTGTTTATAAGGGGGTAAGCTCATTGGTGTTATACAAAGACAATGCTTATCGTGTGCATATCACTAGCCAAGGAAAATATCCACTTTTATCCAACATCCACAAGGAGTGCACCGTGGGTCGCAATCTCTGTGCGTTAGCCCACGCTACTTTGGAAGAGGTGCGAAACGAGGGATATATCGATCTTGATGTTTAACACGGGGCAGCTCGACACTACAGAATCGTTTGTATGGAAAAAAACGCCAACAGGAGAGTGTGTTTTCGGGTATAACTAATTAAACAGCACTCGTACTATTCATTTACTAAGATACTTTAAAATAACGCTCGTGTGTCGAGGGTTGAGTGTTTCGCAATTAACTTGTATAATCAAGATCGCTCGTGTTGACGGACGGGTATAATTACTGCTATACTTATTTGAGGAGCGATTAAAAATAACCTATTGACAAACCATTGAAAATGTGTCTTAATTAAAGACGCACCTGCTAACTGTGCTAGGTTTTCCGCAACTATCATATAAGATTATTTGAATTTAGCCGTACCTAAGGCAATAAACTATAATTCAACCCGTCATTAAAACCCGCTGGCTCAACTAGGGGCGTGTTGTTACGCCGAAAAACAGCGCAGCTACGCGGAAATCAAAGAATCACCCCCAAATAGCAGGGAAAACGATGATAGAATGTCCCGACGAAATACGCAATATATTAGAGCTTGTAGAAGCAGGGAAGCCCGTCGTGCAAGCGTGTAAGGACGCGGGGCTAACGGTGTACAAGTTTTATATATGGGTAGAAGAGGAAGAGGAGCGCAAAGTTTACTGGCGGACGCTAATGGACGCGCGTAAACTCATCGTTGAAGATGCGCTCTTCGCCTCGGCGTTAAAGGGCAACCCGGTAGCGCAGTTATTCTATCTCAAGTGCAGAGACCCTCATGTTTGGAACGAGCACGCTGCGCAGCAGAACAAGGCAGACAGTGCGAAGTTTAAGCGCCGGATGTTTGATATCGAGGTAGATCAAAAGCACGTGCGTATACAGAAGCCTGAAAAGGACTTAGCGCGTCGCCTCGGCGTAAGCAAAGATGACATCAAACGTATTCGGGTCGTAGAAGAGGAGCTGAGTGGCGACGACTAGTTCGTTTTAGGCCGGGGTACATTTAAGCAACAAGAATAATAAGCATATAAGTATATTAAGCATTTTAATAGTAATATATTTGTATGTATTAATATACAATTCGAAGCAGGACACCATGGAACAAGCCCGCACATTTAAGAAACAAGAAGATTACCTCGCAGCGTTTCTTTCACGTAAGTATTTATATATGCTGTACGGCGGCGCCGTGGGCGGCGGGAAATCGTTTACAACAATGGGCATTATCCATCTGCTCTGTATGCAGTACCCTAACCTAAGATTCGCTGTGTTCCGTAAATCCCTAAAAAACAATAAGCGTACGTCATACAAAACATACTTAAAAGTCTTGTCTGAAAATAAAGACGAGAATTATGTGCATGTAAATAAATCAGAGCTGACCGCATATTACGCGAACGGCAGCGAGATCATGTTCCTCGGCGCTAACGAGGCTAACGACGAGGACTTGAACGCGCTTAAGGGACTAGAACTGACGGGCGCAGTACTGGAAGAGTGCAATGAGATCTCTGAAAGCATATTCCACTTACTCAAGACTCGTATCGGACGCTGGAACAACGCTGGCATCACAGAAGATGGACTCGAATACGATATTCCCCCTTTCCTTCTCTTAACTTGCAACCCCGCTAACAACTGGGTGAAGACCATGTTCTATGACCCCTGGCTATACGGACGCCTAAAAGCTCCTTTCTACTTCCTTCAAGCATTCGCTAAAGACAATCCCTTTAACAACAAAGCGTACCTTGACGGTCTTGAATACCTGCCCTACGCTGAGTATCAACGCTACGTCGTCGGCAACTGGGACTTCGGCGACGACCCCGGACAACTTATCCCGTACGAGTGGCTAGTCGCTGCAATGAACTGCACTATCGACGACTTCGCTTATAAAGAACCCACCATGCTCGGCGTTGACGTCGCAAGAGAGGGTAACGACTCCACCGTCTTCTGCTTCGGTAACAACGATGGAATCCTCTTCTTCCGCGAATATAAAAAACTAAAAACTCACGAAACAGGAATCGAAATCATCAAAGCGATGAGCGAGTTTAACATTCAAAGCCAAAATGTTGTTGTCGACGTCGGCGGTGTTGGTGGGGGGGTCGTAGATTTTTTGACCTATAAAAGGCGCTTCGTCGTCCCCTTTGACTTCGGTAGTAAAGCGACAGAAGAGCCCACAAAGCTAGTAAATTTTACTTTTAGAAACAAAAAAGCGGAAGCCTACTGGTTAATACGCGACGACTGCGAGAACGCCAACATAATGATTCTGCCTAACGACACTTTCAAACGCGACGCGTCGAACATCAAGTATATTACGACTGATAAGCTCATTCAAATGGAGCCGAAGAGAGACATGAAAAAGCGCGTGGGGTGGTCTCCGGATTTTTTTGACGCAGCAGTAATGTTTAACTATCATCGCCACGGCTTAACATCCGGGAACTTTAACCCGAAAGCAATCAAAGTAGGAAGCAACAACGACCTGAAAAAGATGCTCGCTGTGTTTTCGAACAGCAACGATACAAGAGCGGGGTGGTGAAACTTTGACGTGCGCACCCGGAACGTGTTACGATTAAAGAGAGATAATTTTTTTTTCTAAGCTGCACACCCGGCAG
>Ga0209416_1001635_pt1 | contig 14597 bp, 18 predicted proteins | sample RifGroF1_FD_184001 | JGI IMG/M metagenome (GOLD analysis project Ga0209416, IMG submission 184001) | Groundwater microbial communities from Rifle, Colorado, USA - Groundwater F1 (SPAdes) (version 2) | ecosystem: Environmental > Aquatic > Deep subsurface > Groundwater | place: Rifle, Colorado...
TCAGTTTTCGCGCTTCGACTTTCTCTCACGACTCTCAAAACCTCCAGCTTCTCCCGAGAAGCAAAATCTTTCAAGAGCCTCTCTTGAGTGTCAAGAGATTGAGCTTGACGATCCTCACCCTCACTTGATTTTCTACAGTAAGCTATATATTTCACTTATTATCCTTTCGGGCAGGATCAAAATTAATACGATTATACTCACGAAATGAGATTTCTCCGTTGTAGTTACTCATGTATTTGTTCTCAAAGTATGGGGATTCACCATCCTCAATTAATTTTCCAATAATGGAATTTGCCTCATTACCGTAATAGGTGATAGGTCTTTTGAGATTGAGAGAGGTGATGTAAGTTCTTAATCCCTTAAACCTTTTATCTTCGAAATCCTTACTTAGATATTTGGAAATATACGCACCGATACCGATAACATTGGTAACTTTTTTTATACCTACAAAACCATAACCCCAGATGGAGGCGAGTTCCTTTTTCTTAATATATGGAATATTTGAGAGGAGATGATAATGGACTGCGCCTCTTTCTTGAAACTCTCTAACCGCGATATACATATGTTCGAGAAACAATTTTTTTATCTGTTTAATAAATAACCTAAATTTTTTATCACACTCAGTAATGCTCGAGATATCAAAAGTGTTCTCATTATTGAAAGTAAGAGTTAAGAATTTTGAATTTCCATTAAAGTTTGCCTGAGCAAGACGTCGGATAGTATTGCGCGCCTTGTTGACAGATCTCCCTTTATATTCTTTATTTCTTGAACTCCCGGAATTCTTTTTCCGAAAATCACTTTTCCTCTGGATATTGAGCTTTAGGGGATAACCATAGGTATATTCTTCAACCAAATTCCCTGAAACAATCACTTTTTTGTCAGTGAAATTTGGACGACTTATGACGTTACTATCAAGTCTAAGGGGACGTTTTTTCATTTATTTCCCTTTCAGAGGGTGAAAGGAGGTGAAAAACGACCTGCCTAGAAGCCTAAGAGAATCAATGGAATTTTTGAGTTGAAGATCAGTTGGGTATACTCCGTACTTTTTTCTGAAATACTGCCTTACTTTTTCCTCAATTTCTTTCTGACGATCCATAGCAGACTGAAAGAAATCTAAAAAAACACCAAGATGATAACCCGCTTGGGTTAATTGGTGTTAGTTGATTTTAGAATTTCTTTCTATGGACACTACAGTCGGTACTGCTCTGGAGAAGCATAGCACAAAATATTCGGAATATTTAATCGTGTATTATTAAGCTATAAATATCGTTCAGTTGTGAATAAACAAAATATAAGTAATGGGTTTACAAAATTGGAAGCGATTTTAATTGGACTAATCCTACTCTTCATCGTCGGTTTCTTTGCTTCAAAATATTCAAATCTTTTCATTAGTAAAGAAAACTTACTAGCAAAGAGATATAACGAGCTTACCTCTTTGCTAAGCAGTAATGATTATGCTGAGGCTTATGGATACTTTAGTGCCGAAACAAAGAGAGAATATACGCTAAATGAGTATATAAAAAGTCAAAAAGGGACCAAGGAAAGTTCAACAAAACAAGACGTCACCGTTAACAATATCATTGTTGAAAACAATACAGGGTATATTGATAGAACGATTTCTATATGTGAAGACGATAATTGTACTAATAATAAAATTATCAGAGGATATAAGCAGTGGGTGTTCGAAAATGGAAATTGGTTTTATGATGCGGAAGAGCCTACTTGTATTCGAAAAGAAATGTATGATATGCCTGAAGAATTTATCAGAGCAATGAGTTTGTTTAAGCAACGCTACTCGGACAAATTCGGGAAGGGAGATGACTCGATATTTAATTGTTTGGATGTTCAATATACACAATTAAATAATGCTGAAGGAATATTTACGTTTGATGTTAATAAGTCTTCGATGGATAGACTCTCAATATATGTCGATAATTCATACAAAGTAAAGGATGATGTTTTAACTGCTTTTCTTCTGTCTCACGAAATAAATCACGCTGGAAATTATCTTAGAACATTAAACACTGGTGAAGAGTTTTCTTGTTATGACTTAGAAACTGGGGCGTTTCAGACACAATATATGTTTTTAGGATCCTTAAACTCTGAAGAACAAGATTCTATTGTCGGAAGGATAGCTACAACTAATTTTGGAAATAATAATCCGTTATTGCTAATAAATACGTTTTTGAATTTTACTGGGAATGCGACTCATTTTTGTGGCTCAGGTCCATCTGATTGTTTTAATAAAAAAATTATTGATCAAATAACAAAAATGGTTAAGAGTAATCCTTACTATCAAAAACAGTGTGGTTTTGATAAATAAATCCGGACTTGTTTAATGTTTTTCATCGCCTATTAGTTGAGTACTACTCCTTAGCATAGGGTGGGTTTAGATAATAAAGACAACAAGGATAGAGTAATGTCGTTTATTTAATTTTGATTTTATGTCTAAAGGTAAGGTATATTCTCAGTCTAATTAATATATTCATAATAGACACAAGAAAGTGAGGAATTACTCGATCAGTAATTATTAAAGATACAGTCACCAAGGACGCTAGAAATAAACTGTTCTTACTTGCTTCATTTGCTAGTCCTACAAATCCCATAAGATCGTACTTGTACCAATAATTAATCGAGAATATTACTAATGTCAAGACGAAAAATGTAGTAGCAGATTGATATGTTATTGGAAAATCGGATCCTAATATTGTTGGTTTTTCAGAAGTAACAGACAAGTCAATCAAATCCTCTTTTTTATATGTTTCATATATCCCTAAAAAATAATCATCTAAATTATTAGTTTTTTTGAAGCTTTTCCCAAAGCAATAATGGTTAATATTTTTTAATAAATTATTTATGGGATCAATGAATTCAACCAATCGCCCTATGGCATTGATTTTGAGCTTAAATATTTTATTTGTGATTGTCTTTATGTGTATTTTGTAGATGCTATTAACTATTTCATTAGCAGTCACAAATTTGTTTGTTTCGAGGTCAAATATTTTATGAGTTTTTAAGTTATATTCGTATCTGAAATTTTCCTCAATATTTATTGGTTGTTTGGATTGTTGACTCTTATTAACTGCGAGTTCACTAGGACAATTCTTATTATTGAAATCATACCAATGGTATTTCCATAAATAATGGCTCGATTTAAATGCTGATATTTTCAAAATTACCTTCATGGTTTTGTTTTTGGTTTCCGATTGAGGAAAAAAGATATTTATACAAATGACGCTATCATTTTTTCCCTGTCTATTCTTTACTGGGATATATGATCCTTTTGTTGGATAATTTTTAAAAATGGATACACCTATTGAAGCTTGTCCTTTCCAAGGAATTAATTTGATTTTTTTTACTGACTGAAACAGTGAGGCAAATTTTTTTGATTCTAATTCGTCTTTGGTCATATTTAGTTGATATTATTACATTATCTTGTAATATCAATAGATAAGATGGAAACGCATATCAACTGTGAAGATCGTCAGGCTTATTTTTTAAAAGAAAGGTTCGGACTTCGTCCCATACTCTCCGCCAGTTTCTTTGGATCTCAGGAGAGGAGGAATGTAATAAAAGTGATATCTCGGCTTTTTTAGTTCAAGTTTGGTTTAATTAAGATATGGTGAATGATAAATTAGTAGAGGTGGTGCGGGAAAAGATTAAGTTGGGGATGACAGAAGGAGCGATCAAGTCCTACTTCTTGCAGAAAGGGGAGTTTTTGGATGACATTGATGAAGTAATCCAAAGAGAAATGAATGGAGTGGAGTCGAAGGTACAGAAAAAAGTAGCAGTGAAGAAGGGAGGTTTGGTAAAAGGATTGTTGTTGACAATCCTGGGGGTGGTCATTTCGCTGGGATTGGCTTTTGGAGGACTGAAGTTGTATGAGTATTTGAGAGACAGGTCTAAGACCGAGGAGTTGGTCCCTGTGACTCCGACTATTACCCAGGCAGCAGCACCAGCAGGGTCGGTACCGTACAGGACCGGATCATCGATCGATCTTTTGAGCAGTGAGACTTACATTAGTAAAAAGGATGGATTTTCCATCAGACCACCAAAGGATTGGGAAGTTGATACCAGTGGCAAGTTAGGAGCGCCGATATTCTTTTTTAGTCCAAAGTCTTCCGTTCAGGGGAAGGTTCTTTATAAGCCGAGTATAAATGTTCAGACAGGGTTGGCCAAGGGACATGTCCTGGATGGATATAAACAATTCTACGTTGATGATCTTAAACAAAAATTAGAGGACCTGCAAATATTGGAGGAGAGGAAGTTGATCCTTTCGGGAAGAGATGCGTTATTAATGAAGATAAGCTTTACGACGAACGGTCTGAAGCTCAAAGGAGAGGTGTTGCTGATGGTCAGTATCGACACCGCATTTGTGGCCACAGGCTTGGATCTGGAAAGTCACTGGAGTGAAGTTGAGACGATGGTCGAGACATCTCTTTATACGTTTAATTTGCTTTGAGTTGGCCTCGTTTATGTTAAGATGAATCATGGAAGAGAACGTGGTTTTTGAATGGAAGGCGATGGATAGACCTCACAAAGAATGGTCAAGAGATTTTTATAGCACTGTCATCGTTTTGGCTTTTTTGGTGAGTGTAATCATGTTTTTTATTGAAGGTCTATTGCCGGTGTTGGTAGTTTGGGCAGTCGTTTTTGCCATGTGGCAAATGAATAAAGTAAAACCCAAGCAAGAGGAATATGCCATCACCACTTGGGGAATAAAGACCTTAGAGAGAACTTACAGGTGGGAGGAAATGAACACCTTTTGGTTCGAGGACAAATGGGGAAGCAGGCTGTTGAGGATTTTAACCAATAGGGTACCATGGCAGTTAATTTTGGTCATACATGGGGATGATGAGGAGAGAATTAAGAAGTTAATGATGGATAACGTAGCTTTTGAGGAACCCAAGCAAACCTGGATGGACCGGATGGTGAGGTGGTTTGGCGAGAAAATGCCCCTTGAGTGAGGCTAATTTCAGCTGTAAGTGGTAAAATATACCCTGTAAGAGTCGGTTTTATGCGTCCGTAGCTCAGTTGGATAGAGCATCAGATTGCGGATCTGAGGGTCGGAGGTTCGAGTCCTCCCGGGCGCACACAATAAGTTTTGGAGGGTGGGCAGGACGGTAATGCGTTGGTTTCGAAAACCAATGAGCGTAAGCTCTAACAGGTTCGACCCCTGTACCCTCCGCTTTTTTAATGCAATTTGGCTTTTGGTTTTGGTGTGGGTGGTTTATATTTAGTTAATGAATAGAAATTTCCTAAAGTATGCCGATGATGATGTTACTCCAATATGGAGGTTGATATTGATCAGGATGCCTTCTTTGATCTTGGGATTATTTCTTGGCTTTGGACTTTCTTTTGTGACGTCCGAGTTTAGAGAAGTGATTGAAGCCAATATTGAGATGGCATTTTTTATTCCATTTGTGGTCTATATGGCAGATGCCGTCGGTGGACAGACACAAAATATCTACATTAGAGATCTGTTGACCGGTAAGGCCAGCTTTAAGAGATATATGATCAAGGAGTCGGCATTAGGACTTTTGATGGGTCTGTTTTTCGGGTTGGTAACAGCAGTTGTGGTGACCGTTTGGTTGGGGAATCCAAGAGTGACGATGGCAGTCTCTCTGGGAATATTCGGAGCAGTTGCGTCTGCACCAATGATCTCAATGATCGTGACGGAAACTCTTGAACTGGAACATAGTGACCCGGCTATCGGCACCGGTCCTATCGCCACGGTACTTCAAGATACAGCCAGTGTGATAATCTATGGACTGATCGCATCGGCAGTATTTTTATAAGTACCCGTAGCTTAACTGGATAGAGCACCTCCCTCCGAAGGAGGCGGTTGTGAGTCCGACTCTCACCGGGTACACAAAATAGATTCGCAGTTGTTGACAGGGTTGATACAATGGGGCATGGGCAGGCTAGAAAACGATCCGTATATAGGAACTACAAAAGAGAAATTAGCACGATTGGGAATAAAGGGGGTCTTGTATGACCTGGACGATACGCTAATTTATACTTCCGAAATATTTAGGGAATGCATGCACTCGTATGCAGATGAGGTGGCATCGCAAACGGGGATAGAGAGAGATTTGTTTTATCAGTCTTTATCCGATATTAACGACGAAGAATATAAACGAATGGGAGTCAACCCTCTTCGTTGGAGGGCAGTGGTGGTGAAGCTGGAAGAACTCTTCGAGGACAAGACAGGAATCATTAGTGAAAAAATTGAGGTGCTGCTGCGGATTTACTCAACCTTACCAAGGATGCGTCCAGGAGCGCTAACGACGATGGTTGTAATGAAAGACGCCAATGTCAAACAAGGTCTGGTGACACACGCTAATGTAGATTGGACAAATTGGAAGTTAGATCAGTTGGGTTTGTGGAACTGGTTTGAGGCTGTATATATAGCGGATGAAAATGGTCATAAAACTGCCAGCCATTGGAAGAGTGCGATGGATATGCTGGGATTACAGCCAAGTGAGTGTTTGGTGGTAGGAGATAATCTTAATGGTGATGTTGTTCCTGCCGCCGGATTAGGAGCAAGGACGGTGTGGATGCCGTCACCGTGGTCGGTGTACAGGGTCGGAGTTGTACCTGAGGGTACGGTGCAGATTAGTGAGTTCAATGAATTTTTGGAGGCATTGGATAGATTAACTTAGGGAGGTAGGGTAAAATATACAGGCTCGGAGGAGTCGGATAGTGGTCTATTCCACACGCTTGGAAAGCGTGCGTGCGCAAGCACTCGTGGGTTCGAATCCCACCTCCTCCGCAGTATTTCCTGATAAATGGTGTAAAAACATTGCTTTTCCAGTCGAGAATTTGTATGATTTGAGTAAGATGGATTACATTCCGTCGGGTCTTGTATTTAAGACTGGACCTTGGAGAGATTTGGGTTTGGTATTTTATACAGGTGATTTTGTTGACGATAGAAATAATCAAATTGATTTATGGTCGAGTTAAATCAAACATTTTTGGAGTCCAGGAGACCATATTATCCGATCGTGGTTTATATAGTGGTGTCGGTTCTGTGGATCATGTTTTCGGACAAGGCGTTGGCCATCATAGTACCGGATCAGAATGCTTATATTAGAGCACAAACCGCAAAGGGGTGGTTTTTTGTTCTGGCAAGCTCGGTGTTGTTGTACGTATTGATCAAGCAGAAAGTAGATGAGTTGGTGGATCAGGTCGAAGAGAACTTTAGGCAAAGACAAAAATTTGAAGCTGTTTTGAGAGGAATGGGCGAGGCAGTCTTCGTGTCAGATGAAAGCAGAAGAATTATTATGGTGAATGAGGCAATGGAAAAGCTGTCCGGTTATAAGGAAAAAGAGCTGATCGGGTATGTCTATAGCGACAAGCTCCATTTCGTATCAGAAAAAACAGGGAAGGAGCTGTTCGGGATACCGGAATCGATACATAAAAAAGGGAAAGCAGCCAATCCGGAAGAGCCGGGGATACTCATCAGGAAGAATGGAACTCGGGTAGCAGTAGACGGAATAGGGGCACCCTACAAGGATTCTGCAGGAAGAGTAATGGGAGGAGTGGGAGTGATCAGAGATGTGACTAAAGCCAGGGAGATAGATAAAATGAAGAGTGATTTTGTGTCTCTGGCCAGCCATCAGCTCAGGTCGCCTTTGACCGGAATAAAGTGGTTCGTCGAGTTGTTTTTGGAAGGATACGAAAAAATGAAGAGAGAGGAGATGGTGGATTATGTCAAGAAAATCGGAGGGAGTAACCAAAGATTGATCGATTTGGTGAGTGATCTCTTAAGCGTAAGTAGAATTGAGTCGGGAAAAATGAAAGATATCCGGGATGTTAAAACTTACTCGCTTAAGGATATCCTTCGTGACTCGGTGGTTGAGATAGAGTTGTTGCTTAAGGAAAAAGGTGCCAGAGTGGTGGGAGTTGAAGAGGTGGATGAGGATATAAAAATAAAAGGGGACAGAACTCAATTGGTACAGGTATTCTCCAATCTGTTCAACAACGCAGTTAAGTTTTCTCCGGATGGGTCAAAGGTGTTTGTTGAGGTGACGAAGAATAACAAATGGATAAACGTGACCATACAAGACAGAGGAGTGGGAATCCCGAAAAACCAGATGAAAAGAGTGTTCGAAAAGTTTTTCAGAGCAGACAATGTATCTAAACATATTCCCGGCTCCGGGTTGGGGCTGTATGTAGTAAAGAGGTTGTTGGAATCTCACGGAGGAAAAGTTAGTATAGAGTCTTCTGTTGGAAAAGGCACAAAAGTGTATGTTGGATTACCAATTATGTATAATAATAATCAATGAACAAAAAAGTTTTGATAGTCGAGGATGACACTGTGCTTGCCAATGCTCTGAGTTTGTCACTAAAAGACAAATATGAGGTCAGTTTGGCTACGGATGGTAAAGAAGCCGATGAAATGATCGCCAAAGACAAACCCGATCTGATCCTCCTTGATCTACTACTTCCGATCAAGAACGGTTTTGAGGTATTGAGGACTTTGAGAGCAAATGAGGAGACGAAGGATACTCCAGTAGTGATCTTGACGAACTTTGAACAAGAAACCAGTATTGAAGAGGGAATGAAGATGGGAGCCAAAGACTATATCGTCAAGGCAAACATTGACATCAAGGACGTTCCCGGAGTTGTTGCCAAGTATATTTAATAAGAGATTCGGCAGGTTGTTTAAGATGGCGATTGTGGTGCAAATGAGCACCGTAAAAAAGGCGGAAACTGAGATACAATCTAGTCAGGTTAAGAGCATGATTTACTATGGATCAGGTTGAAGAAGTCAAGAGAAAGACAGACATTGCAGCAATTGTGGGCCAATACGTAGCTCTGAAAAAGATGGGCAGGAATCAAAAGGGTTTGTGTCCTTTTCATGCCGAAAAGACACCGTCTTTTATGGTGAACGAGGAGTTGGGACTTTATAAGTGTTTCGGATGCGGGGCAGGAGGTGATGTAATTAATTTCTTAATGGAGATCGAGGGAATGGATTTTGTAGAGGCTCTTTCCAGATTGGCAGAGAGAGTGGGAATAAAAATTGAATATAAAAACAGTGACGAAGGGGACGAGAAGAGAAAACTTTTGGAGATAATGGATTTGGCAGCGCGATATTACCATTACCTTTTAACCGACCATGAGGAGGGAGCGGAAGCAAGAAAATATTTGAAAGAGAGGAAGATAAGCAGTAAGCTACAGGAGACTTTCAATATAGGGTTTGCATTGCCTGAATGGGATGGTTTGATTAACTACCTGGTGGGAAAGAAGAAATATAAAGAGGAAGACTTGTATAGATGTGGCTTGGTAAACAAAGGGGGTCGAAGTGGATATTTTGATAAATTCAGAGGGAGAATAATGTTCCCTTTACAGGACAGTGCCGGGAAGGTAGTCGGTTTTACGGGAAGAATATTGCCGGCATTAGCCAAAGGAGAAGAACCAAAATACATGAACTCTCCGGAGACGGAGATCTATCATAAGGGCAGATCATTGTATGGTTTTTTCCAGGCGAAGCAAGTGATCAGAGAGAAAAAACAAGTGGTTTTGGTCGAAGGACAGATGGACTTAATAAGTAGCTATTCGGCTGGAGTAGGTGAAAGTGTGGCAGTAGGTGGAACTGCCCTGACCGAGGAGCAAATAGAGATGATCGCCAGGTTAGCAGGAAAAATAATCTTTGCATTGGACGCAGACTTCGCCGGAACAGCAGCAATAAAAAGGTCGATAGAGATAGCAGAAAAACGTGGATTGATCATAAAAGTTGTTCTTATAGTTGGAGGGAAAGACCCGGATGACATTGCCAGAGAGAACCCGAATAAATGGAAGGAGATGGTGGAGGATGCAGTAAATGTTTACGAATTTATTTTGAAAAAAGCTTTAGAGAAATATCCCGAAGGAGGTGACGACAGGATAAGAAAGGTGGCAGAAGAAACGGTGCCATTCTTCGCAAAAATAGAACAGGAAATGGATAGAGACAGATGGGTGAGAAAGTTGGCTGACGCTTTAGGTATTAGTAGAGAGAGTGTAAATGCCGAGATAGACAAAGTTAGAAGGGGACTGGGAGTGTCGCTTAAGGAGAAAGGTAAAGAATCAGTTGAAAAGGACTCCAAAAGGGAGGCAGAGTTGGTGAGGATGGTAATAGGCTGGCTGGTGTTGAGCGGGAAGGAAACGGTAGAGGAGGTAAAAAAATGGTTTTCGGACATTGAAATCGAAGGAGCGGAAGGAAAAGCTTTGGTATGGATTTTCAACAATAAGGAAGACGAAACCCCGGTAAAACTGATCGAAAAAATGCCAAGTGAGCTCAAGAGTGTAGTGGAGGAGTCTTTGATGATGAAGGATATGGATGAGAAACCAGAGAAAAGGGACGTCATGAGGTTGACGGGGAAGATACTAAGGGAGTATCTGGAAGAGAAGATAAAAAGGCTTCAAATAGAGGTGGCGGAGGCCGAAAAAGCGGATAAATCCCTGTTGGCGGACGAAAAATACCTCGAAGTAGTTAAATTTAATAAGAAAATTAACGAAATCGCAGCCATTTTAGCTTGATTTTGGGGCTTTTTGTGGTAAGCTAGTGGGAGAGCTTATGGCGCAAAATAAAGGTAGTCTTCCCATTCAGCAAAAGATCAAAGAAATACTGGAGCTTGGAAAAGAGCAGGGCTTTGTTACGCAGGATGATATTTTAGAGTACTTTCCTAAGGCCGAGCAAGAAGTAAATGACCTTGATTATCTTTACGAACAACTTTTTAAAGAGGATGTAGACGTTTTTGAGAGCGTAATGGCCGGACAGGACGCCGAGATAGCCGAAGGAACCAGTGATCTGGAAAAGGAGCTGGAGTCGCTGTCGAAAATGGAGGAGACCGAGGTCAACGATCCGGTGAGAATGTATCTCAAGGAGATCGGAAGAATTCCTCTATTAAAACGAGAGGAAGAAATTTCTTTGGCTCAGGGAGTGGAAAGAGGTAACTTGGACTCCAAGGCAAAGCTGACAAAATCCAATCTGAGGCTAGTAGTTTCCATCGCCAAAAAATATATGGGCAGGGGAATGAGTTTCTTGGACTTAATCCAGGAGGGAAACAAAGGTTTGATCAGGGCGGTAGAAAAATATGACTGGACCAAAGGTTTCAAATTCTCGACCTACGCTACCTGGTGGATCAGGCAGGCGATCACTCGCGCGATCGCCGACCAGGCCCGCACTATTCGTATCCCCGTTCACATGGTGGAGACGATCAATAAACTGATCAGAACACAGAGAAAATTAATGCAGGACTTGGGTCGTGAGCCAACAGATGAAGAGGTAGCAGCAGAGCTGGAGACCGATGCAGAGAAGGTTAGAGAAATCCTTAAGATCGCACAGAAGACAACCTCTCTGGAGACTCCGATCGGTGATGATGAGGACTCACTCTTGGGTGACTTTATTCCCGATGAGCGACAGGCAACTCCTTATGAGGCTACCAGCAAGCAGTTGATGCATGAGAACCTGGAGGACGCACTGGGAAGTCTGACAGAGCGTGAAAGTAAGGTATTGAGGATGAGATTCGGATTGGATGGGAGTAAGCCTTTAACTCTTGAAGAGGTGGGAAAGGTATTTGGAGTAACCCGAGAGAGAATCAGGCAGATCGAGAGCAAGGCCTTGCGGAAGCTAAGGCATCCTTCGCGCAGGAGAAAACTGCAGGATTACCTGGATTAAGTTATTTTTTCCCTATTTTTGGTTTTGGTTTACCCGGAACTTCGTGGTGGTTGGGACAGCGGGCAGCATATTCCTGTTCGGCGCCGATGAGAACGATGGGGTCATCGTAGTTGGCAGGCTTACCATTGATCAATCTCTGAGTCCTGGTGGCTTCTTCTCCACAGATGTGGTCGTTAACTTTCTGATTACAGATGGCCTTTGGGCGGTCAATTTCATCGCAAAGGGAGAGTAACTCCGGCATGGATCCAAACGGTTCGCCCCTAAAGTCCAGAGACAAGCCGGCGAAAGTAACGCGGACGTCAAGCTCAAGGAGTATGCGGACAACATCAACAATGGATGCGTCAAAAAACTGGATTTCGTCAATGGCGACAAGGTAGGTATCCTCCTCCAATCTTTCAAGGATTTCTTCCGGAGATTTTATGGCGAGGGCAGGATGTTCCCCACCAGAATGGGAGCGAATTATCTCAACGGTGTCCCAGCGGGTGTCGACAGCGGGCTTGAAAACCTGAACCTTTTTGCCGGCAATTTCCGCCCGACCGATCTCTTTCAAAAGAATTTCCGTTTTACCGGCAAACATGGAGCCGCTAATGCCTTTGAGTTTTTCTGTCACGGAGTCATTATGGCAAATACACCGGTGAGTAACAATAGTCTGGTGAGGGATTTGGTTAGGGTTTTGGAAATAATGTACAATTAACTTATGTTATTGAACCTAATCATCAACGCGTTAGCATTTTATATTACAGCCTATCTGGTCCCGGGCGTTCAGATTGCCGACCTGCAAGCTTTGGCGGTGGTGGCGATCGTGTGGGGGGTGTTATCAATATTGCTTAAACCAATTTTGATCCTTTTAACTTTACCGGTGAATATTTTGACCTTAGGATTGTTCACCTTTGTAATTAACGCTTTTATGATCATGCTGATGAGTGGATTGGTGAGAGGATTTAAGGTAGACAATTTCGGAACAGCCCTATTGGCAGCGATCGTACTGGCTCTGCTTAATGTGGTCTTGGGGAGATTGAAATAGGGATATTTACTTTATGAGCGTGAGTGGTATATTTCCGGTATGGTAATGAACGAATCCGGAGAAAAAGGGAGTGTCAGGGAAATGATTTTTTACGGGGAGAGGGTGGCTCAACTACTCAAACTGGACATGAAGCTTTTGACCTTGAGGAAACCCAACATGAAGTATGATTTTGAGATTGGGGAGGTTATTGAGGCAAACTGTCCGGACAGTGGTGAAAAGGTAAGGCTAGTGGTGGTTGATAATCTGAAAAAACTACTGAAAGATTTTTCATTACTGGAGCTGGCACTCGATGGTTATGATGGTGTTGAGAGTGCCGCTTATGATCTGACAAAATATTATCCAGACATAGATGAGAGAACGGTTATGCAGGGGGTGGTAACAATGACGGAAGACCGTTTCCTTAAACTTTCAGAGGAGAAACAAAAACTGTTACTGGAGTTGGGGTTTAGTGCTGCGGAAGATGTAGACCAGCCACTTAAAGAGGTGTTCTTGCATGCCTGGTGTGGATGGGTGATCACCAGGGGAGGAGGAATACGAGAATGGAGAGGTTTTCTGTTGAATAATGATCTGGCGAGTATTTATGACTGGGAGGAAGAATATGCCGAGTATGAAGAAGCAGAGAAGTTGGCTGAGATATGGTTGGACAGGGAGAGTCCTTTGTACAGGGAATTAATTCTGGTGGAGACGGAGGAGTAGGGAACAGGTTAGTAGGCACAAAATAACCAGGTTGGGGTATAATACAGGAGTTCGTTGATATTCCCCTGTAGCTCAGTTGGTAGAGCGCCTCCCTGTTAAGGAGGATGTCCCAGGTTCGAGCCCTGGCGGGGGAGCTTTGGTCGGAAATTGGCATTTTTTCGAACTCTGGTAAAATTTGCCTATGTCTGTAAAGCTTGGTGATTATAAGAAAGTTGATGGTTTCCTTAGAGTAAACAATGTCGACTCCATTCTATACGGTTCATTGGGAGTATCTGCCTACTTAGGGAATTTTAGAGATTTTGACGATATTGATTTGTTGGTTGATGATGAATTTATAGGAGAAAAATGGTCTTTTTTGAAAGAATTGATGTCAAGTAATGGTTTTGAGATCTCCGATGAAAAAGAACATGAATTTGTAAACCCAGAAGGGGTTAAGGTGGCTTTTGCAGAAAAGAGTGTTTTGATTGATGATAATATTTGTGACCCAAAAAGTGATGTTGTCAAAATTATTATTGATGGAGTTGAGGTTAATACTCTTAGCCCTAACTCTTTTATAAAGGCTTATACTTTTAGTTCAACTGACGGATATAGAATCGAAAAAAGAGGGGATAGTGATTTGAATATTGTTCGGGATCTTAAAAAGCTGAAAGAGTTCGAAAACAGACCCAGCCGGCGAGCACTGTTGAATTTTTAGGTCGATTTTCGGTTATAAAATACGGTTGTCAGATGAGTGCTTTTGGCGGCTAAAGAACGTATCCAGTATTTTTTGACTAAAATTTAAAAATCGAGTATATTTTAATATTGATAACATAATTAAATCTAAAAATGAACATACCAGCTATTCTCGCTTCGTTATTTTTGTTGATTGGTGGTTTTATCGCAGGTCAAAGCATAGGAAGCTCGACCGTACTGGCCAATGACAATGATCATGATGGGATAGAAAACTCGATAGATGTAGATGATGATAACGATGGGATCTTGGACGTAAACGATCAATTACCGACTGATCATGATAATGATGAGGTTGACGACAAATCCGACCCCGATGATGATGGTGATGGGGTAGTCGACAGTGAGGATTCGTCAGAATTCGATGAGGACAATGATGGGATATCGGACGAAGTTGATATCGATGATGACGGTGATGATCTAATTGATACTATCGAAGAAAAGGTCGATGATTTAGATGAGGATGGAGTAGAAGATGAGAGT
>Ga0209416_1001638_pt1 | contig 14578 bp, 26 predicted proteins | sample RifGroF1_FD_184001 | JGI IMG/M metagenome (GOLD analysis project Ga0209416, IMG submission 184001) | Groundwater microbial communities from Rifle, Colorado, USA - Groundwater F1 (SPAdes) (version 2) | ecosystem: Environmental > Aquatic > Deep subsurface > Groundwater | place: Rifle, Colorado...
ATTAAAACATTCTTCTGATATATTGACTGTTTCATCAAATTTTATTGAAATATTTTTAAAATCTTTATATGTTGTTGGTGTTTCAGATTTTAATAATTTAGTATATTTAACTAAAAATATACCTTTGCTAATATTTACTACTTTCCCAAATAATATTTCATTTTCATTTATTATAATACTATTAAAATCTCTTGGATAATTTTTATAACTAGTAATATAATTATTATATATATTTTTAATAGATTTATTGCTAATAACATAATCTCCAATAAATATTTTACTCATATTATTGCTCTCCTTTACTTTAGTCCTTTAATTTCAATTTCATTTTTCTTGAATATATCATTTACTGTATTGCGATATGCTATTTTTCTAAGAGTGTTTAAAGTGTCTACTAAATAAATATCATTTCTCTTGTAAATATCCTTCTTTCTACTAGCACATTGCTTAACTGTTTCAATACCTTTAAATTCAAATTTACCTATTCTATTTCTAATTATATTTATTCAATTCTTTATCCAATATTTCTTCAATCCTATCAAAATCCCAATACCATATTACAAGTAAATTTATATTATTATTCTGTGCATATTCACATTTTCTTTTATCATGTTCAACTTGCCTTTCAAAATCTTTCTTTGATTTATGAAACCCTTTACAATATTTTTCATGTTGCATACCATGATACTCTATAAGAAGATTATATATTGGCAAATAAAAGTCATAAGAGAGTAAACCATTTCTTAAACCTACTAATTCATCAAATTCTTTTTGAGGAATGTAATATATTATTTTATTATATTTATCTTTATTAATTAATTTATTATATTCCTCTTGACATATTTTTATAAAATTTTTATGTATAAAATAATTGCTTATTGATTCTTCACCTTTAGAATAACTACACTCAGGACAACGAAAATCAAGTTGATTAGATGTACTTATAATTCTAGGATAATCTTCGTGTTTTCCTTCAGGGCATTTCCAATAAACTTCTTGACTACTATATGGTGAATATTCATATGGTGATTTTTTATTTTTATCTGACCAAACTTCTAATGATTTAGGATATAAAGTACCTAAAGAATCTAAAGGATGTATTTCATATCTATTACTACAGTATGAACATCTTTGATTTTGATTTGTAAATTCAGGACATCCTATAGAATAACTACCATGATATTTCTTCTCCTGACATTTTATCCATATTTTACTTTTTTTAGAACCATAACTTATTCCCCAAGGATCAATTATATTCTTATCCCAATCCCAATATCTATCTAAAAAGTCTCCACATATATTGTCTATACACCATTGAGCAAATGAATTACATTTATTACATTCTATTGATCCTTTTTGCCCTTCAACAAATCCATGTATATTTTTTAATTCACTTTCATGTAAATTTCTTGGACATTTAAAATAATATTTTTTATGTGTGCTGTAACATATTTCATTTGGTTTAATATTATTATTTAATTCATAATCCCATCTATTAATTATATTATCTGCTTCTTCTTTAGATAAATTTTCATAACACCAATTATAAAAAGATTTTTTTAATTTTGTTTTAGATAATTTAACTGCACATTTTTGACAATAATATTTTCCATCTTCTTTAACACTTTGTTTATATGTACTCCATTGAATATACAATGGTGTGTCGCAATTATCACAAATTACATCAACTCTAATTTCACTTTTATTTAACAAATCTTCTACTTTAACTAATATTTTTGTTCCTTGTATTACTCTTATATCACCTTTTTTATCTTGCTCTCTTGGTATTGGATATCCTAAATTTTCATAATATTTTATTAATTTATTATATAAAGGTGTTTCTACTTCTTTTGTTATTAATCCCATATTATCTCCTTTCTTAATAGTTATAATTTTAATTCATAATGTTCTCTTGACTCGTTTTTATTATAATTTTCATTAAGTAATATTAAATATCACCTCCAATTATTCCATTGCTTTTTTAATTACTATCTTACAATCAGGACATCTCCAAATTTCTTTAAATACTCCATCTTCTCTTATTATATACATTGTATTAATTAAATTTTTATGTTCACAATCCAATTCAATTGCTTTATTAACATCTTTATTTATTTTACATATTTGATTATGTATTTTTTCTTGTTCCTTGGTTAATTGTTTAATCTCTTTATCACCATACTCCTTAGCACAATTACCACATAAGAATCCTAATTGTCTTACAAAATATGTTGATTTTGTTTGTTTATCACAATTTGCACAATAATTCATATTAATATTATTTCTGCTCCTTTAACTTAGATTTTAAATAATATTTAATCTTCATAAGTTTACTTAATAAAACTTTATACTCGTCAATATCTTTCCATAATAAATCTAAATCCTCATATCCATTAAATTTATTTTTATTTATTATATTTGCTATGGTTTTATCATTCCATGTATGTAGATTTTTACTGTTATTTATATCCAAAGGTATTTTTTCACCTAACACATTTAATTTATAGCAATATAAAAATATTTCTGATAATAAATCAATTAATCTAGTTTGATATGATTGAATTTCTGATTTTTCATATGTATAATATATTTCTGTAACTTGCCAATAAATAGTATCCCAACTAATTAACATATGTATATTAGGACAAATATCATGATTATAAAATAATATTTCTTTTTGCTTATAATATTCAAATAAGTAATTAATAATATAACTATATTTATTATCTTTGTTAAATTCATCAATACAAGTTAATACCGCAGAATCAATATCATTTTTATCTCTCTTATCATTTAGTTTTTTATTAAGTATTTGTGCTATATTATTATATTTATATTCTATTTTATTACTCATATATTACACCTCATATTCTTTCCACTCAATAGATTGTTTTTTCCAACCTAATTCATCATAATCTATTTTATTATTTTTAATAAACTTTTTAAGATTATTAATCATTCTTGGCAATTCATTTTTTATTAATTTAATTTGTTTATTGTGATCGCTTGGTATGATTTCTAACCCTTGTTTAATTACATCTTCATAATTATATGATGTATATTTATAACCTTCATATAATGCAAATTTTAAATATTCATTTAATGTAGCAATCATTTTTGTATTATAATTGAGTAACATTATTTGCTTATAAAATTCTAATATTTTATTATGTAAAGCATAATCATCATATTTATACAATTCATATTTGTATTTTATTTTTAATTCATTATATTTAGAAATAAGTATTTTTTCTTTAGTATTATCATCTATTTTATACCAACTATCTTTACTTATTCCAACTTCTATAATAGCATTATGCTTTCCTATAGACTCAAATATTAAAAATGGTTTTCTATAATACAATGATTTATCTATTATATATTCATTATAAATAAATATCGTATCTTCAATTTCAGCATCATTTAATACTTTAATAATACGATTTTTTAATTCTTCATAAGATTCTATTTTTCCAGATGAATAACTATCAGGATTAACTTTAACATTTTTATTGATAAAATCATCTACTTTATAGTAGAAATTTTGTTTATCTTTTTTACTGATTAATAATTTTTGCATATTACACCTCGTTTTTTTGTTCCTTTATTTTTTATCTTACAAAATCTTAATATCCTTCCAAGCAAAATTTCTTTCTGCATTTTTATCAACATCAAAAGCACGTAATAAGTATTGTTCTTTTTTATGAAACTCCGTACTTCCATACCATACTTCATATGGGATTACCGTTCTTTTGCTTACTTTGCCCAACCAATTTTTGTACTCAAATTGTAGTGTAGGTGCGTATTCTGTAGACATGATAGTTTATTCTCCTTTTCTTCTTATATCTTTAATAAATCATCAATACTTGTTCTTGTAAATCCTTTTCGATCTTCATTTAAAATAAATATCTTACCTTCTTCACAAAAACGACAACTAGGTATGATAATATTTGTAATAACTTCTTTCGGTAATATCATATCTATAAAAACAGCATCGAATCTTTGCCCTCTTCCGTCACAAAATGGTGTTCCATCATACCATGTTGTAAATTGTTTTACAGCATTTCTATCTTTAGTAAATGAAGCAATGTTCATACACATATTTATTCTCCTTTATTATTTATTTCTTTTAAGTATTCTACAGTCTTTTGAATATCTATTGATTCTTGATTATGCATTTTTTCATATAAATTTATTACTTCTCCTTCCTCAATTCCATCATTCCCACAAGGAATATTTATATCAAAACTTTCCTTTAAAAATACTCTACCAACAGGACTATTTAACCATCCTATAAGTGTGTCTGCAACAATTTCAGCACATTCAGGATTATTGTTAACTATATTAACATATTCTTCATTTGATGAATCATAACGATAATGCCTAAATATTACATGTTCTAATGTTTGTTGTTTATATTTACTTAACCATGTTTGAACAACTTTACTAGATGTTCTATTTGCTCTGTATTGAGACATATCTTTGTTCATTTTTATTCTCCTTTCTCAGATTCTATGAATTCCCTTCCATCTTCATATCCTTCAATTAATAAATCAAAAACACTATCAAATGCTTTCGATATATGTGTATCTCCTGTCTCACTATCACATTCATTAAGAATTTGTTGTGCTATAAATTCAGCAAACAAATGTTTGGTGCAAATTTACAACTTTCTTACACTATTCTATATATTAAGACACATTGCATAATTTAGCATATAAATATTTATTATATTCTTCTTCGTATATATTGCTAAAATCAATTACTTCATAACAATTGTCGTTCGTAGGAATACTATTTACAGTTACATAACAATATTTTATTACATATGACGAATAGAATTTATTATATATTTTATCTTTAGTACAATTAATTTTATCTAAAACAAATTTTAATCTAATATTTTTATATTGTATTTTTTCATTTTCTTTTTTTTCTAGTACACATGAAAATATGTAATTATCATCATCTATCTTTTTTATATTTGTTTTATTATTAAATAATATTTTATATTGTTTAATAACACCATGTTTTAATAATTCTTTTCTTTTTTGTTCTTCTTCTTCCTGTTTTTCTTTTTTAAGTTTTGCTCTTTCTTTTTTTCTTTCTTCTTTTAATCGTTCTTTTTCTTTATATCTTTCATATTCTTCTAATTTTTGTTTTCTTTCGTTTTCTTGTTTTTGTTTTTCAATTTTTTTAATTTCTTCATCTTCTCCTAGATAAAACCATTCTAATTTTGTATTAATATTTTTATCTACTAATACTTCATAAACTCTTAATAAATTTAATTCATCATAATATTGTTTCAATTTATCCCAATCTTTATGATTTTTATAATTTATTTCTACAACCACATCACCTTTTTCTGTAACCAATAATACGTCAACAATAATTTCTATATCCCAGTTTTTTAAATATCTTTTATTAAGAGAAACTTCATTTAATACATCTAGTATTTCTATATTATTGGGTTCACTCATTTTATTAGCTATATTTATAAACATTCCAGCTTTAAATAAATTTTCTTTCCAGTGCTTATGAAATATAGATTCTCCTGTTCCACCACAATTTTCAGTATTTTTATGTGCCAAATGTTTTATTTTTATATTCCCATCTTTACAAATTAACTCTGCACCACAGTCTATACAAAAATATTTTTTACCCTTAATTGTTTTTGAATAATGTATAGCATTTTTATTTTCATCATAACAATATATAATTTTTACTTCTTTCATTTATACAACCTCACATTTATATTAATAATTTTAAAACTAAATTAAATTTTAATTATGATTATAAGGACATTTATTTAATTTACATCCCATAATATCATGAGATAAACAAGTTTCATATATAAAAGGATATTCAGAATGATATTTTTTCAAATCATTTAACACTGTTTCATTACACTTTGAATAAACTTTTATTCCACAATCAGAACAGTAGTATCCTGCATTACCATTTCCTTCTCCTTCTAAATTATACTTAGTAAATTCATGACAATTTAAACAATAATAATCATCCATATATTATTTCTCCTTTCTCAATCAATTTTCTGTCCACATCTCTTACACAATTTTAATTCTTCTGCACATTTATCACATAATAAATCAGTACATGTATTACAAAATGTTAATTCTTCATCACAATTAGCACATATAACTGTAGTAATCATACTTCCACCAATTCTATCTGTATGAAAATAGTTACAATATCTACATAGATGAAATTCATTTATTCTTTGTTTCTTATTAGGATCTGAATAATATTGCATTAATCTATATGCTGTTTTCTCAATGTGATTTTTGTTTCTCATTTTAGAATCTAATTGTTCAGATTTAGTTAATGTCATTTTTCTAGGATTGTTCATATTACTTATTATCTCCTTTCATTTTAATTTATAAGTATGTGTATATTTGATACCAGTATTGGTTATTTTACTATATAAAGGAGTTGATAAAATCAAGATAATAATCCGTCGGAAGATAATTATGTTATTAAATATCAACTTCTTTTTTTATTATAATTTAAAATTCCTTCCACTCAATACCTTTATTCTCTAAATACTTAGCAATCAAATATCTATGACAATGTTCATAATCCTTCTCATAACATACTAACGCATAATCTTTACCTTGTGATAATTTCAAATATAATTTATCTAAATATATTACCATGATATGATCTCTCTCCATTTGATGATTAAATCTTTCAACATATTTATCCCAATCATTGTCCTTCTTATAATCTAATAATATTTCTGCATGAGGTGCTAATTCTTTTATAATAAATGTATTAGGATATTTATTTACGTCAAATGATTTAGGTGGAAAACGTGTGATAACTAGTTTAGTGATATTGTCTGGTAGTTTATTCATTTTTGATAGATATGTTGTGTATAGCATTTATTTTATTTCTCCTTTACTTAAATCTCTTTTTCATTTCAGAACCAACTAATTCACCTACAATATCTCTCAATCCATTCTTAATTTCTGTGTCAGATTTAATATCAAATTGTTCTTTGACTTCTTTGTATTGTTTAGTTTTAATATACTTTTTACTTAAATCATCAACTAAACTATTTTTAACTTCTTCTTTAAAATCCGTATCCATAACATCTAATAACACATCTTTAACTTCATTTATTAATTTATCTCTGAATGTTTTACCTGATTTTTCATATCTATTATTCATTACTTCATTAATCATTTGTTTTGCTGCTGATTCAACTATTTTATCTTCTATAGTTGATGGATTATCATGATTAGATAATTCTACTGTAAAAGTTAGTTTCATTGATAATTATTCTCCTTTATCATTTTTAATTGTCTTTTAAATATTTAACTAAAAATATGTCAGATTCTTTCGTTTCATCTTCTAAATCTTCAACTCGCATATCAAAAATACTTACAAATCCATTCATATTATTATATGAATCTTGAAAATAAAATTCCATATATAAATTTTGATTTTTATCTAAATGGTATCTTTCTTTTAAATCTTCTTTTTTAGTTATGTAGTTTATATGTTCTTCTTCTAAATGGCTATACATATCTAATATCTCATAAAAACCATCTAAATCTTTTAGTTCGTTTACAAAACTATTATACATAATTTCAATTATATTTTCTACGTTAAATTCTTTATATTTTATAATTTCATTTACTTGTTCTCTGGTTAGTGGAATTGTATTTTTAAATACAAAATATCTACCAGCAGATTCATATAAAGTTTCACCTCTAACATAAACTTCTATCACTGGTATATATTCATTAGATTTTATTAATAAATTATTAACAAATATATATCCTTCTTGTTTTGCTTTGTTGATAATTTCTTGTTTTTCAGATTCTATTTTTTCTATTTCTTTTATGTAATCCATATTTATTCTCCTTCCTCTCTTGCCAACATACCTTCGTACTTTGTTAAAATACTATTTAATTCATTACTCAAATAAATTTTATTATACCATTCTGATTTTTCTAATATATTTTCTACTTTTTCTATTAATGAATCAACATCAAGAATTGCATCTGCATAATTAGAGTTTTCTTCATTGCCATATTTACCATTTGAAGTTTCTCTTAATGGACAATCAGGATGTTTCCAATAATTATCATAATATTCTTTTTCATCTATATCGTATTTTTGAATATTCAATGGTACAGTATGATTCCATTCTACTAAACTACAAACCCAATTATTTTTACTTCTTAATTCACATTCTTGACAAGATAATGGGAGATTATTTATTATATTTTTATCAATGTAAATAATATTTATTCTCCTTCCTTTAATGGACAGTTATCATTTCTTTTTAAATATGCTTTCTTACAATCATCACTTGTTATTTTACACCATATAATTCCACCATACTCTTGCACTACTAATGGACAGTTAATACATTTTTCTGGCATTTTATCTAATGTTAGTATTGCTTTCATATTTATTCTCCTTTCATTTGCTTATTCTGTTTCTGACTCTTCTTAACCTTCTCAATCTCTATTGCAATCTTACTTTCATTCTTACCTTCACCTTTTTTATTTTCTTTTTTCTTTTCGATTTCCTTCTTATCACAAAATTGAATATAACCACGACAACTAACAATTACAGGTTTATCCTTTTGAGGTTTAATTAATTTACAAGTAGATGCAGGGAATTCAGTTTTCATTTCTCCTCCATCACTCATAGTCCATGTTTTTTTATTGATAGTTAAAACAAAATTAGGACAAATTTTATTGTTTGTATTTTTATTTTGATTATTGTTTGGGTTATCATTATCGTTGTCTTCTATGTATTGATTTTCTAATTCTATTTCTTCATCGTCTTTATGTTTATTTTCTAATTGAGCATTTTTAGGTTTGCGTATGATTTATTCCTTCTTTCTGTTTGGTTTATGATTAAAATTATATTTACTTTCTATAGGTAGTATACAATTATTTATATGTTCTGTCAAGATAAATTTTACTTTCTTCTAAAATAAAATGGATTTATATTTCTAGTTTTTCATAGTGTATTAAGATATATTTTTTGATATAATTTTAATCCATTCCATATATTTTCTCCGAGGAAAGATTTTGGATTTAAATTGTTAATACATTTTATATATTTTGTGATCCTATCTTTTTTCTTCTTGTGACATGGCATCATCATAAGGCTTGTTTAATTTTCGTTTCCCTCTAGTTATTATAATTATCTCCTTTTTATTAATATTTCCCTAAAGTTTGAATGAAACTGAATTTTCATCATGATATTTATATTGATAGTTTAAATTTTAATAAAATAGTGCTTGTAAAGTATTATATATTAAGGGTTTATAGGTATTAATATAGGTAAAATCATAAATATTGCTTATTTTAGTGATTTTACCTATATTGTAACCAAACAGGCATTTTATCATGTTTTTATTTTATGTATTTTTGTTAATTAATTTATTAATTCTTTCATTTGCGATGTTAAAATATTTTTCTTCTTTTTCAATTCCTATATAATTACGATTAGTATTAATACAAGCAATGGCAGTTGTACCAGAACCAATACAATTGTCTAAAACTATGTCATTTTCATTGCTATATGTTTTAATTAGATATTCAAATAATTCTACAGATTTTTGTGTAGGATGAATAGTTAAACTAGGATGCATTTTTTTTAATGTAATTATAGAAGTAGGAAATTTCATATCTCCATGTTCATTAGATTTATCAATCATATTTGCTTTACTATAATTACTTCCACTAATATCATCTCTTATTTTATCACCTTTTGAATGACTTTTCTTTTCTCCTTTGAATTTTTGTGGATTGTATGTAGGTTGTTTCTTATAAAATACTAATACATCTTCATGTTTTCTTAACGGCATTCTATTAGCATTTAAAAATCCAGTAGTCATAATTTTATCCCAAATTAAATTATATTTCCACATTTTTCTATTGCTTATCATTAAATCTGCTGTAAACATTCCATTAGCAAATAGACAAATCACCCCATTATCTTTTACTATTTTTTCATAATGCATCCATAATTCATTAAATGGTATTACTGTATCCCATTTATTTCTTGCAGTTTGACCATAAGGTAAATCACATAAAATCATATCTATACTTTTATCATCAATATCCTTCATTAATTCTAAGCAATCACCTAAATATATTTTATTTAATTCTATATTTAATTCCTCCTAATTATTATATTTTTAATATAAATAATATTTTCAATAAAAATTAATTATCTAATACCAAATATTACAGAAATAATAATAAATAAAATACTTCCAATTAAACAAGATATATAAAGTTTTTCTATATATCCTACTTTCTCATTAGAATTAGAACTTTTGTTATTACTTTTCCTATTACGGGAATTATTTACATAATCAATCCATTCTTTATCATTATTATTATATTCATAATGATTTCTACCATCATGCCATCCATATACACGGTTTGACACATTCATAAGGAATTCCCAATCTTCTGAATTCATATGTTTTTCTCCTTTTTAAAATTTACTAATATATTATATTGTTATTATATTCAATAATTATTTAAAATCTATTTTATTATAAAGTTTATTAACATAAATAATAAAATTATCTAGTGATGCAATATTTTCAAATAAAAACTTTTCACCAAAACCACCAATTACAGGATTTCCTTTATCATTGCATACTCTTATCCTTACACCTTCTGAATAAAAAATTACTGTAGTAATTATAATATCAGACATAATATAATCTGAATTTTTATACCTATATGATTTAATAAATGTTTTATCTTTATATTCAAAACCATGATGTAATAAATACTCGTCAATTTCTTTAGATATAACATAGTTTGATCTTTCTATAGGATTCATTATATTAAACATTCCTGACATATAAATCATTATCTCCTTTAAATTATTATTTTTATTTTTATATTTTAATTATTTATTTATTTAAATGAATATATTCCATATTATTATAATAACAATAAATACTAATGATGCAAAAATACATCCTGTAAAAAAATATTCAGTGTTTTCTTTTGATGATTCATTACTACTCCATTTACTCAAAAATCTCACTTCCTTAATATTATGTTATAAATATCTTCTGGAAAATACTCGCCTTTATTTATACCTTTATTATTAGATAAACCAATAACTCTTGCAACAAATTCATCACAACATGTACCAGAAAAAATATTATCATATATTTTCCATGTATTTATATTTTTTATTGGTATGTATATGGGGTTTAATTCTGATAATCTTTTAATTCTTTTATTGGCATTTTGTATGATTGTATTTTCATAATTAAAACATTCATAAAAAGTGTCTTCAACATATACCCCTACATGTTGAAATTCACCTTTTAAATATGGCGTTCTGTCTTCTTCTCTTTGTAAAGGAATAAAAAATATATATCCATTTTTATATCTTTGTTTAGTATATTTTTTAATATTGAACTCTAATAATTTTATTTGTTTACTTATATCCAAACATTCTAACATTTGATAATATTATCTTCCTTTCTTTAATATTTTATTTGACAATCATAATTTTTATTAAATTAATACTTCAACAAACTCATCATTTTCATCTTTATAAATTTTAGATACTAAAATATTTTTTATAGTAAATCCTATTTCTTTTCCATTATTTATTATTTCTTCTGCTTGTTTACATTTTAATTCATCTATAGCAAATACATTACCATTATCATTAAATAATAAAATACCTTTAATATAAGAAATAAAATGTTCTCTATCTACAATTAACATGTAATCCTCCTTTTATAAATATATTTATAATTTCTATAAAATCATAATAAATCTAAATTTGGTATCAATTTTTGATAAATTTTATCTATATGTAGTATGTATTTAGTTTGCATACCACTATATATAGTATGTGAAATTTTATAATTTACTAAATTCTTCTGAAAATTCTTCTAACTGTCTTTCTAATTCTTCTCTAATAACTTTAATAAGTTTTTCATTGCCATAATATCTTGCAAGATCAATTGTTGTTTTTCCTGAACAATCTGTCCATTGTGAGATATATAAATGATATAATTTATCGTCATATTCTTTTTCTTTATCTCTATCTCTAGGGATAAATTTATTAATATTTTCTAATGCTTTTTCAGTAATTTTAATTAATGCAAGTAATTCATTGCCTTTATCTAATTGCTTAATATTCATATTATTATATTCTCCTTTTATTATTTAATATCCATCTGCTTTGTCTACTTTCTTAGCTTCCAACTCATATCTTACTTCATCAATTTTACAATTCCATTGTTCAGATAAATATAATTGTTTTTCTTTTATTTCTTCTTCGGTTAGTTTGATAAAATTTGTACTATTAGAAACAGAATGTCTTTCGTTTGGTACATAGAATTCATATATGTATGTTGTCAAATTATTATATTTCCTTTCTTAATTCTTCCCTTACTTTCATAAGTATTTTCCCTAACATATTCTTACCTCTTCCTCTGCATACACCCCAATAAGTATCATTCCACGTATTTGATTCAACTAATTCTTCATTTCCTGTATCAAGAAGTCTTTGTTTTAAATCCTCGTTGCGACAAAATTTATCTTTAACACATTGATACATTACTTCATCTTTAATATCTTCCCAATCATTTCTAAGTAAAACACTTCTGCCTTTGCTTTTTGCTTTAGAAGGATCTAAATCACAAAAATGCATTCTTTTAACCTTATCTTTAAGTTTTGCTGATTGAAATGCTGTCTCATTATTTTTGTAAAATAAATCTTCATACATAACTTGTGCAGTATAAAAATTACTTAGAAAATAATATTTTCCTTTAAAACCATCTATCATATTTATTCTCCTTTTTTTATTTTACATATTAGTATAAAAGCGATGTTTGGTGCTAATATTTATCTATATGTTGTGGTTATAAAATAATTAAACTACTATATATAGATTTATTTTATGTATTTATATTTTGTCTTTTCATTTGCTCTCCTATTATATTTTCTATATCTAGAGTAGCAATATTTTTTGCTGCATTGTAGTCTGCATGGATAAAATATTTATGTCCATAATCACAATTCATACATTTGAAAGTATCTTGTTTCGGTCTCCATATATCCTTATCTTCACTTCTATGTATGTGTCCACACTTATTACATCTTGCAGAAGTATGTTTTGGTTTAATTTTTTTAATTTCAATACCTAATTCTTTTGCTTTATATTCTATTTTTGTTTGCAAATCATAATAACTCCACATACCTAAAAATGTTGCTTTTCTTTCACCGCCTGCAATTCCTGTTAAATCTTCCATTTGAATTGTACCACAATTATTTTTTAATGCAGTATCAATAATATATTTACTATATTTATGATTTGTAGTATTTTTAAAATTTTCTACTCTTCCTCTTAATTTTTCTATTGGTTTAATTCTAGTTGTTCTACCATGCCCAATTCTTCCTTCTCCACAATATTTCCCTTGTTTTAATAATTCATTTCTTCTCCTTTCTACTCTTCTTCTGAATTCTATAACTTCACTCCCTCCAATGTGATATCTATTATGAGAATTATTAAATGCCATATATGCAGGATTACAAACACCTAAATCAATACCCATTATATTATTTTTATCAAGATTTATTTGATTATCTTGCTCAAAGGAATATGTTAAGTTAATAAACCATTTAGTTTTACCTTTTTTAATTTTAAATATTTTTGAGACACCAATTTTATAATCATTATTTAATATTCTTTCCAAAATAACTTTTTGAGTATTATCATGTGCAATAACTAAAAAATCAATTTGACTTTTCTTTAATTCTAATTCTGATTTATATGCTCTACTTAATAAACTTAATCTAAAAATATATGTGTTATCATCATTTTTAATAATCTTTATTTGTTTTGAAGATAAATTAATCGGAAATCCTTTTTTAAAATTTATCATTTCTTCTTCGCCTTTAAATATTTTAGATTTATGTTGACACCATTTAGATTCCACTTCTCCAAGAACACTGTCTAAAGTATCAGATGGTAAATTAATAAATTGATTTTTTAATTGATTACGAATATCACCTTTTACTGAATTATATTTATTAGGTAAATCTTTTATGTTCAAATATTCTCCAAATCTTTGTTTATATGAATAACTTAATTTTTCAAAATCCCAAAATAATTGGATAGTTTTATTTGCTAATTTCCAAGATTGATATTGTAATTCATTAAATACTTTTCCTGCTAATTCCCATTCTATATCTATAGGTTTTATAATTTGATATTTCATAACTTTTGTTAATTTTACAGACATATATTTATTATCTCCTTTAAATTTTTCGCAAATATCTATCTCTTTTATACAGAAAATAGTTTTGCGAAATTATAATTTTAATTTTATCTAAAATATATTAATAATAAATTATTTTCTTTTTTCTGTAGTATGAATCTTTTAAATTTTAATTCTGGTCATCTTACAATTAATAACATATTAAAATTAATATTGTAACGATGAAGTTGTTTTTAAACGCTCAAACAGGCACCTTACAATCAACTACATATTAGAGATAACATTGTAACAGGATTATTAATATGTTGTTGT
>Ga0209416_1001643_pt1 | contig 14516 bp, 19 predicted proteins | sample RifGroF1_FD_184001 | JGI IMG/M metagenome (GOLD analysis project Ga0209416, IMG submission 184001) | Groundwater microbial communities from Rifle, Colorado, USA - Groundwater F1 (SPAdes) (version 2) | ecosystem: Environmental > Aquatic > Deep subsurface > Groundwater | place: Rifle, Colorado...
CAGAAGCCCCACAACCGGCGCATTTCCAACCACCCCTATAATTTCACCTGTCAAGCCGTCCAGCGCCTTAGAAGCGCTCCCAGTGACTTCTATGAGTCCTGTAGCATCCATTGACATGCTAGAAAACGTGTTCGATAATTCGCCGGATACCGTCACCACACCTGAACCGCTTGCGCTCATGCCGTCAAGTGTCATGCTGGCGCTGGCGGTAATCGCGTCTTGCTCTTGCACCGTTCCGGTGATGTCAGCCGTCAACCCGGCAAGGGTAATCGCGCCCGTGCCGGATACTGCTACCGCGCCGTCCGCCGTTTGCCCGAAGGCGTCAAGCGTGATATCAGCCGCGCCGGTGATTTCAGTCAGCCCGCCTGCCGTGTAATCAATCTCAATCTTGACGTAATCCAGGTAGGCAATATGCGCAACGTTGTCAGTCCGGTAAAATCGCAGAATCGCCCAAAAACCTAAATCACCCGTCGCTTTCAATTGTGTAGCGGTCAAGCCTGTTGGCGCGTAAACGTGAACCTCATCGGCAGTCTGCCCGGTGATGTCGGTTGCATTGCCTGGGGATGAACCGCCTGTCTTGACGCCCAATATCAGTTTAGGACCGTTCGTATCATCCGCGCTGTTATGCCATTCCGCGCTTAGTGTGACGCTGTTGATTGTCGCGCCGTCTGGTATCCCTGACAGGTCGAAGCCGTAAAGGTTGCCATAGGTCGTGTTTTTAACCGTGCCAACGCGGGCAGCATAAACGCCGTCATCGGCATAGACGTTAGCCGGATTAGTCCAGCCTGCGTAAGTACCGTCAGCGGCGTAACTGTTGGCAAAGACTGAAAGTAAGGTCATGCATTCCCGTCTGTTAGTGATAACCCTGAGATGGTGACAGTTTGACCAACGGCAATCGAAACATTGTCGAGGGTCATGTCACCCCCGCCGCCGGTTATCGTTACCGTGCCTTGCATGTGCTGTGTCGTGCCGTCAGCCGCGTAAATGCGAAAATGTCCCGCAGTCCCAGCGGCCGCGCCAGTTCCTGCCCACGTGCCAGCCTTAGCCACTGCCCCACTTGAAGCCGCGCCCAGATAATCAGCAGGCAGGGAAATTGTCGTCAATACCGTGCCGCTGTCTGCATCCGCAATATTGGTAGGCGGTGCGCCTGTGCGGATTTTCAGCACCGCGCTTGCTCCGATTGATGTTTCAACCGCGCCGATCCGTGCGTTCCTAACTGTGACCGAAAGTTTTATAGCCATTGTTTTTGCTCCTTATGAATCCCCGTCCGGCGGTTAGCCGGTTAATATTTTCGCTAATAAAACTAGACAGTTCCACATCACCACCGCGCCTGCTATCACCGTCACAACCTTGCCAACCAGCGGCATGTTTCCTCGCCGTATGATTACGCACGCTCGCCCAGACAGAGCCGTCTGGTTTGAATGCTGTACCCGTAACCGTGCGTGTTGGCATTATTTCACCTCGCTAATCCAGTAGATTAAATCGCGTAGAAAATTCCAAAACTCGCGTATTTGTTATTGGCGTTTGTCCATGTCCCTGCGGCTGATTTAAGCAGCGTTAGCGTGCTTGACGCGGCGGGTATCTGGGCTAACCCAGATGCTACCGCTGCCGAGTTATCGACCAGATCACCAACTGAAATAGTGGATGTTATACTAGAGACCACTGGCATAGTAATAGTGAAATTAGTCGCGTTGGATGTTCCGGGAGCGCTGGTATAAATCAATACGTGACAAACTTTGTTTACAATGTTGAATTTGGCTACTACGGTCGGTGCCGCGCTAAATCCGGCAAACGTCGGGGTATAGGCAAACCACCCCGGCCATCCGCGCGGATTAGCGGCGTAGCTGAAATAATTTGCCGATATAGCGGCGTTGGCAATGGTGTAATCTGTATTGACAACAATTGTCACGGTGGTATTTGGGGCACTATAACTAGACGACACCACCACGCCATACTTGACGGTGGTTTGTGTCCATTTTAGGAACGTTCCCTTTTGATACGTCGCGGTCACATTGCCGGGGATACTGAAGGTCGACGCGCTGACATATGTCCAGACCGTGCCGTCGTTTACCCAGCCATCGGTAAACAGGCTACCAGCTTGCACCTTTTTTGTGACAGGCGACCCGCCCGGATCATCGACAATTGCCAGCATATCCGTTGTGATTGGCGCAGTAAGTTCTGTAAGTTGGGTGATTTTTTGATTTGCCAAAGTGTCCTCCTATTTCGTTAGTACGGTTGCCAGTAAAACCAGGCAATTCCAGATGACTACCGCTCCGGTAAGTGTGGTCGCCACCTTAGCTACGTGCGGTATGTTCCCTCGCTGTATGATGATTGCAATAATCGCCGCGACGGTCATTTTCGCGGCGATGGTCAGCGCATTGAAGCCCAGCGGATTCAACTCACCAATGCCCAGCGTCGTGCCAATTCCGGTTGTTACCACGTCGGATGCTTGCAGGGTCAGGAACGGCAGGTATCTCACTAAATCACCGTAACCTTGATATTCGACGGAACCATAGGATTGCCCACAGCGCCGTAAACGTTGTCAATCAGTTTGTCGTTAGCTGTTATGCTTGCCCCGGCGTAGTTGTCCTCGCGGGATGCGTAAACACACGGCCCCTGAAATACCAGCCCGTCGGATACCGTTGGCACGCCCGCGCCCGCGTTATAAATCGCCGTGATTTCGGCCTGAGTAAGAACACGGTTGTAAATCCGCACGTCTTTTATCTTGCCGGGGAATTGGTTTGTGTAGTCGTCAAACTCCCAAATTCGATTACCTATAATGCACGGTGCGCCAGTTTCCGACTTCGCCGCCCCTGTGCCGGTATAGCCAGACTTTGTGCAAGTTGTTGAAACTCCTCCGTCAATCCACATTCCCGGATTGCTATCAAGCTCGTTAATCCAGTCAGTTGTTACGGTCAAAAAGTGCCAATTATTAGCAATTGCTGTCTGGGTATCTGACGTATAAGATGCGTTTCCAGTAGCTTTGTTATAGGTAACGGCCAGCAACTTGGTTACGGGATCGGACCCGGTAACATTGTTCCAGTCGATATATATTCCACCGTGCCTAGAATTTATGGCAAAAACCGTTTGGTACGCCGATGCCGCCTCCGGGTGGACAACACGCTGCGCCCAAAATGTAAATGTTCGTTGCTGTAAATTAGACACTCTAGGCTGATACCCAAAGGCCAACCCACTAAGCGGACCCGTGTTCACATCAGTTACCACAATCGGCTCGACCTCTGCCAGAGACAATCCACCGCTTGCCAGGCTGTCATGTTCCTTCAGCCCGTAGGTGTAATTTAGCAATCCGCCCGGACGCAGTTCGAAGCGGATGTTTTGTATCCACGCCCAGCGGTCAATAGCCGACTGCGTTTCCTTGACGTGAATCAAATCTCCAATGTCTAAACTTAGAAACGATTCCATAAGTTGCCCGGTTCGATTGGCGTTGCACGTCATGGAGTTGATTACCGTGCGCGGGTCCTTATACTGGTCAAGGAACGTATTGCCAGCCACAACACCTTGCGCTAAATCCGCCTGGTATTTTTGCTCGACGGTCTGCTCGTATTCGCCGTGGGCAGATATAGAGGCGGTATCGCTTGCCACATATTGAATCGGGTTGAAACTGTAAATCCCGTAACCCCTGGCCTGCAATAGCGTGATGTACCCGCTCAAAGTCGCGTGATTATTGCGCACGGTGTAAATAACCCGGTCAGCCATATAGACCGCCGTGATTACCAAATCAGCAGTTATATCGGTTCCTGTGCCGTCGTCATTAGTCCACATTTTGTAATCTGTATTGATTACGGGCGTTACCATGCTCAAGCCCGTCACCCGCGCGTCGCCGCCGGTGGGGTCTTTATACGATCCCTCGAATGTTTGATCTATGCCAGACGGCGCTAATTGCATCGGACTGTCAAGGCTGAATAAAATCTGCAATGACGAATCCTGCCGCTTCGGGTATATTTCCATCTTGACTTTGTTAATCAAGTCCTGCCCGTAAGCGACACCAAGATTCATCATCGAGTTATCGAATACGGCGTCTTCGAGTTCTTCAATCAATATCTGGTCGGCGGTTTCTAACAGTAATAAATCGCCGTCCTCTTTTAGCAACGAGAACGAATCGGGTGCCGCCAGCGGGATTTTACTCAGCGCACTTAGGCCGGATCGGTGGGTGGAATTCTCAAATATCAGCCGTTCGCCATAAACCTGATCACGCCGCAGATAGGTGTACCCAAGTTCGCTGTTTGCTATTTTTGCCAACTCAGAATAAGCGCGGGTTGAACCGTCCAGCGTGTCAAATATTACAGGGAATGTGGTATTTCCGGCGTCAAGTGTCTGGGCGTTTGGTTGACGCGCCATAGACGAAACAATAGTTGAAATTGCCTCATCGCCTCTTTTGTTCTGCGCCAGACTCAGCGAATCTAATGAAAATTCTGCGGCGTGATCCAACCAATCCACCACAGTTACCGTAACCGTGCGTTTCCCATATATGCCGGATGATATATCCAGTGTTTCCACTTGCCCGAAAAATTTATTGTTCCCAGCGGCCTCATAGTTCAAATACAGACTAATAAAAGCACCCTTGCGCCAACCCGCCAGCGCAGCAGCATGATCCGGGCTATATTTTCCAGTCGCGTTATTAAGGGTGAACGTCAGCGTTCCGGTATCAGCTATCCTGTCAATCGGGGTTGATCCCTGAATGCCCCATTCGGCCGCAATAGTGCCAATTACATCGCTGGTAATATTAGTCCAGGTGAGCGGCGAGCCTATCAGTGCGTAAACGACGGGAGTTACGTATTCTGTCATACTGCCGCCAGGATTGCATCACGGATTGATCGAGCCAGCTTCTTTTCGTCAATGCCGCCATTATTCGAATACTGCGCATCGCTAGGGGGCTGCGTGTTCCCGTAAGTCTGGTTAGTGGCTGCGCCGGCGATTTGTAAGTCAAATTCCTCTTGCAGCTTAGGCAGCCGGACTTCGGCTAACCCTCGCACCGCGTCAGATATGCCCCTGATCCCCATTTCAAAAGGCGTGGGGCTTCCAGGTGTCAACCAATCCGGTAAACGAATGTTTCCAATTGCCGTTGCTAGATTACCGAACCAAGTAATCACGCCGCTAATTGCATCACCGACCGCTTTAAATGCGTCCTTTACCGGAGTTAAAATATTATCCTTCAACCACGTAAAAGCTGTACTTACGGCATCTATTGCCGTCGGGATTGCCACCTCTAACCACTTCTTTATTGCCTCGAAAATGGTCTTTATTACGTTCCACTCCGTAGTTAGCGTGTCCCTGATACCCAGAAAGTTCGTGTCCCATGCCTTGTAAAGCAGGTAAGCCGCTGCGCCGACCAATGCCATAACCGCTATAACGGGCGCCATTGCGACAATCGCGTCGATAGCGGCAGGGATGACAACCGAATAGACGAAGGCTGCCACCGCAACGCCCATAGCGGCTAAAATGCCAACCACGACGGGTTTGTTTTTCTCCAGCCAGTCAAATAGATTCGTGAACCATGCCACTGCCTGCGGTATCCAGGTAACAATCCCCATCGCGAAAGTTCCAACCGCTGCCGCCGCTTCTGTAAGGAACGCCTTGAATTTAGGATCGGCGGCTAACTTCCCGATCATGGAAAATAGCTTTTCTAGCGCTGGCAGTAATGCCGCGCCGATGGATGCTTTCGTGTCCTCGAAGGTCGCCTTCAATACCCGCCCGCCGTTAGCCACACCATCTGATGTATTGGCGAAGTCCCCTTGCACCTTTGCGGTTTGTTCATAAATCAAAGCAAGGGACGCTTGCGCCTTCGCGCTATCATCAATCTCTCCCTCGGCGTCAGCCAAACCCATAGCCATAGCCTTTGCCTCAACCTTTGCCGCGGACATCTTTACGCCGAATTGCTCGAGCGGGTTCATTTCGCCTTTCAATCCGGATTGAATCGCAGCCATAGCGGTTGAAACGTCGGTATTGAATACAGACGCCATATCAGCCGCCCGCTCCGTAAGTTTTACGGTTTCCAACCCGGCGGTATCAGCGTCGAAGCCGACGTTCTGTAGAAATGCGCCGGTTGTGGTTGCCATTGAGTTGAACTCTGAATTCGACAGGCCAACCGTTGCGGCTGCTGTTTCCCCATATTTCAGGATCGCATCTGCGCCTTCGCCGAATACCACGTTTACCGCGTTCATGGATTCGTTCAGGTCGGACGCGGGGCCAATGGAGCTAACCATCAATCCGGTAGTGGCCGCGATTGCAGAACCGGCTAAGGTCGCTCCGCCCGCGACGATACCGAAACCGACGTTAGATAAACCAGCGCCAACCTTGCCGCCAAATCCCTTAGCCTTGCCCTCGGCCTCCCCCAACCCGCTAATGAAGTCGGAGGCATCAAGGCCGAGTTTTACCAGTAAGCTCATTAGTGTTGAAGAAGCCATTATTCGGTATCCTCCCCGGTCGGGATTGTGCTAAGCGCGGCGGTTATCATCTGCGCAATCTGGATTTGTTCATCCACCGTTTGCTCGTGTTTCTTGAATTTCGGCATAAACTGCTCCGGCTTCATGGCGTGCTGTCCCTTGCCGCGATTTACGTTTGCGATGGTTGCGGCGGTTATCGCATGGCCTATGTATTGCACATCCTGACCAAAAGGTTCAACTCCGTAAAATGCCATCCATTCCGTTACTTCCAGGCTAGACATCCTTGCGAGCATTTCGCCCCTGGGGATGCCCAGCGCCAGTGCTAATCGGAAGGTGAACCTTCGAAAGGGTTTTCTTCAAGTTCCTCGGCCAGTTCCTTCACGTCAGTTTCAGTAATACCGGATAATCGCTGTGCAATCATGAAGATTCTGGATAACGCGGCCGCCGATTTTTCGCCGAGTTTCTTTACGTCCGCTTCTGAGAACAGCAGCTTCCCGGCTTCGTCACAGATTGACCGAGAGCATAATTTCGCCCGCATATTGTTCATGTTCACGGCGCTCTTTTTGCCGCGCTGTTCCACGACATCCATTTCAAATGAGTCGCGCTCCGCTCCGGTCATGCCGCGTACCCAAACATCCCCGCCCCATTCAGGCATGGGTACGAGTTCTTTGGCTAGATCGTCGCTGGAGAGGATTTGATCACGGTTCAAAATTGTCATTATTTATCCTTATGCTAAAGTCGGCTGCCCGGTAATTTTGAAGGTCGCGGTCGCAGTCAAAGCACCATCCACAGAAGCGGACGGTTCAAAGCCGGTCACATACGCCGAAAACGTCCAACTGACGGCGGCGCTTGAAGGCCAGGTAATCGCGTAGGTTTGCGCGGTTCGGCTTACAAGGTCAGCCAGCAAGCCGCCAGCCGCGTTCTTGTGCGTTGCGGCGTTGGGGTCGTAAACGATATCAATGCTGACTTCGCCGGAGCGTAGGATAGTCCCCACGACTTCCTCCCAGCCGCCGGTTGAATCGTGTGATGTAACATCCTCGGTATCCAGAGATAAACCGGGTCCTGAGATGTTCGAGATTGCGGCGATTGCAGTTCCACCCGTCCCGCCGCGTTTCAAAGTCGTGCCAAATGCTGAATATTTCGCCATTGTTTATCTCCTATGCCAAAGTCGGCACACCCGTCAATTTGAAGGTAGCCGTACCAGTAAGCGCCCCGTCAACCGACGCGCTCGGTTCAAATCCAGTTGCGTATGCGGTGAACGCCCAGGTCACAGAACCGGGGAAGTTCACCTTGTAGTTAGCCAGTATCTTGTTTTCGATCCGGCTGATTAGTCCGACGCTTGCGTTCTGGGTCACTTCGTTTGGGTCGTAAACCAGATCCAATGACACTTCGCCAGATCGCAGGATGGTCGGGATGACTTCCTCAAAATAGGCGGTGCTGTCATGGGTGGTCACGTCCTCCGTATCCAGGCCAAGTCCGGGGCCGCCGATATTGGTGACGCCAGCGATTGTGGTAAACACTTCCGCAGCTCCGCCCACAACAGTGTTTGCTGATGTGGCGTTTGGGGTAAGCCCTAAACAGGTGTCATTGGTGAATGCGATATTCAGGTTGGCAACGTCAGCGATTGCAACCTTGCGGGTCAGGACAACGGTAGCGCCGGTTCCACCCACAAAGTACATAGCAGATACTGCGGAATCAGCCCGCAGCGTCTGAATAGCCTTTTGCGCTACCATCGCGGCGGTGTCATTTATCAGAACGGCAACGCTGATAGCCTTTGGTGATCCGGTCATGCCGGTTGAGGTCACGGTAAACGTGGCATTGCCGGATTGTGTAATCGTGCCGACAACCGTCGCCGTTTCCACCTGGAGCGTGCCGTTACCCAGTTGTAATTGAGTTCCGAATGCTGAGTATTTAGTCATTGATTATTCTTCCTGCCAGACTGGTCGTCGCTCTGGCCGCGTCATTTAAGTTTCTAGGTGCCAGATGATAAAGTCGCACGATAGCCGCACAATTCCGGCGTCAGCGAAGTCGTCAAAACGCTCGTCTTCCTGCAATGCGGATTGAACCGTTACAGGGTTTACCGATCCCATAGTCCCCTTGTATCCATTGAGCGCGCCTCGAAGCGCGTCTGACAAACCCTTTGCGCTCGAGTAGCTTGCCGCCCAACAATCGAACTGGATGCGCGGGTGTGCTGTGCCAGCGGAGCCGCTGGAGTCATGGGAATGAACACGCGGGGTATCAATGCGCTGGTAGGTAAGCGCGGGCATGGTCACGGTTTGCGGCAGCTTATTCGGATAAACGCGCCCGGAAACAATCGCATTGACCGCAGCGTTGGCAACCAGGAAAGCGGCTAACCCTTCTTCAATCGTTATCATTTGAGCGCCTCCGTGATTTTTCGCTTGATCGTTTCACCAACTGCGGCGGCTATCTTGTCGTGATTGTTATCTACCGCCGGGCGTAAGTATGGACGCGCGGGGATGTGAACCGTTTTAGTGAATACATCGACCCCATCGATTACGAAGTGAAGGTATTTCGCAGAAACGGCTTTGATAATTCCGCCTAGTTCCTGGATGCGGCCGTAAATCACGGTAGGGCCAACCCTTGCGCTGACCTTCGTTCCACTGCCTTCGGTTTCCACGATGATGGAGTTCGCCAGCGCTCCGGTAGCCTTGTCGCTGAATACCGCGTTCGTGTTTATCATCGCCTCTGCCTGTATTACGCGCGCCCCAGCCTCCAACGAATCCAGTAAGGCTTGATCCCTTGCCGCACCACTTAGTTTGCGGAGTTGCTTCGAAAAGTCGCCTATATCGATGGACATACTGACAACCGGCTTAGACATCGACCCTCCGCAGTTTTACGCGGATGCCGGACGGGCCGCGCTGGATTGGTCCCTCGACGCGGTAAACCAACGGTGTGGCGAGTAGCTCCCCAAACCGATAAGTCACCTTCAGCCGGTCTTTTGCGTCCAGCACGGTTGCGATTGGAAGGCGCATCGTTGCGTCCCATTCCAAAGTAGTCATGTCCTGCCTGGGTTGTTCGCTGCCTGGGCGCATATCCAACCCGCACGCCGTGGCGGTTGCCGCGTCGGTGTAGGTGGTTATTAGTTCGCCATAACTATTAGCCGTCGTGCTATACGTTTGGATTACGCACAGATCGAGCATATGCCCGTCCTGCGCCTCGCGCATTGTGGCCAGTTCGTCGGCGGAAAACTGTTCTTCGCCTGCCATTAGTTGTCTTCCTCAGCGAGGTTGCCGATCCAAACTTGACGCCCGCCGTAAGGTTCTTTAGGCGATTTGAAGCCGCGCATGGAGCGGGTTGCCCGCATGGAGCGGTGATAGCGCACGCGTGCCATCATGTTTTGATAGGCTTGCGACCGGCTGTAATCCGCACCGTCGGCTTTGAAGTCGTATTTACTTACCCAGTCACCCGCCTTAACTTCCCAAATGTCAGCGGCGGCAGCGTGTAGATCATAGGTGGATACCCAGGAGGTATTGACGACCTGCACCGGAGGCGTAGCACTCGACCATGTGTAGGGTTGCTCACCGTTTACGTCTATCAGTGGATAAGTTTCAATGTAACCTTGTATAATCAGGTCTGAGTAAGCCACAGATACAGGTTCATTGACCATATTCCTTACCCGTAAAATCATTGCTGCCGTCGCTGTCATTGTTTACCGTCCTACTCGACGCGGATGTACTGGATATAGAGTTTCGCAACGCAAGGTAAAGCAGACTGCGCGGCGGTTGTGAAGGTCAGGAATTCGCTTGCGCCCCAGAGAACGGCGAGCGAAGCATCCTGAGTAACGGCGGGGTGATAGCCCATCCAGGCTGTAGCAGCCGCGCCATTCAGCGGCACAGCGCCGTGAAGTTCGGAATTGTCAGCGCCGGTCGCGCCGGGGCCAACGTTCATGGTCGCGGCAGCGGTTGATGGGGTAACGAGGTACAGGTAGGAATTGGTGATGAGCAGGTTCACGCCTTCGGGATTGGCAAGGTTGCCCTGCAAACCAATGGCGGCTTCTCCGGTGTAATCGACTACCAGATAGCCCTTGCCGGTTTGAGTGTTCAAAGTTACAGACATTTTTTATCTCCTGGGTGGGAATTTCACCCACCCAAATAAGTCAGAAAGTTAGGCAATGGTCGCCTGGTGTGCGCCGGTGATATACCACTTGCCCTGGTAAGCCATTAAGTTCAGGGTGTCACCAACCGTGGCGCTCATGGTGGCTACATCTTCGCCAGCGCCGCCATTGCCAAATGCTGACGCACTGGTAATGACATTGAGTTGCGCTTGCCCGTTGATGATGGTCAGGCGTTTGAAGTCGTCGGTGGTTGCAACGGGGTCAGCCAGTGTCGCATTGACCACGCCAGCCACGGTTTTGGCAATAACGCAGACGCCATTTTTTACGGTAATCGCGCCATCGGCTACCAGCGTTTGAGCGGCTTCTACGTCGGTTCGATTGAGGTCAACCGCGCCAGCAGTAAGAGCCACGCCGCCGATTGAAACCGTGCCTCGCAGATCAACCGCTGACAGTTGTTTCTTTGGGTAAAATCCCATGTCATACCTCCTACGGGACTAGTGCGGCAAATGCGCAGCGGGTTGCAGCGGTAGCATTCATTGCATTGATAGGATTCGGCAGGGCAAAGCCCAGGCGCATAACGGCGCGGAGGGCAACCATGTCCTGTTGCGCTAGGTTATAAATGATCGTCCCGGCGTTGTCCTGAATAACGGCCTGATCCAGCACCTTGTAGGAAATGTCTGTTCGGATGGAATAAACCAACTGCGTCCAGTCACCTACAAACATCAGTGCAGAGGCGGCGACCATGCTGCCATCGGTCGGGAAGTAAAGCGGCGCGCCGTCAAGCTCGTAGCGGGTTGCATCCTGCATCGAGGTCTTGAAAATCGGATTACCGTCAGCATCGCGCAGGTTGCGCAGAAGGCCCTTCACGGACGGGTGAGCTACAACGCCGTTCACTGCGTAGCCGTCAGCTTCGACTAACATAAACGCACCGTCAACGCCGGCGGCGGTCTCGCCTAAGATAGCTTCGTAGGCATCGGCAAAGGCGGCAAGGGACGGGTTATGTCCGGCGGCCACACAGCGAGCGAGCAAACCAGCGGCTCCCAAGTTGGTAGTCCAAGAGGCTGGGATGTTCGAGCCGAATAGCACGGCGGAGGTGATAGCGTTGCTGATAGCCTTAACCATTTCGGGCTGAACTTCGCTCCAAAGGTCATAGTCGGCATCATCTAACACGGATTCGGGGATCGGCACAATAACGCCAACTTCTTCGGCGTCAATGTAGCTATTCGCCCAGTTGACTTCGCTGGTCTGTTTCAGTCCGGTATCGCCGGCCACAAATCCGGCGGTTGCCAGGGCGGACATCACGGGCATACGCTTTTGAGCGCGGCTCATGTTCGGCAGGCGGCGGGCAAGGCGCATCAGGGGGTTGATTTCCTCGACTGCCTTGATTATTTCGTTGGCGGCTTCCTCTGGAATGAGGGCAGCCGAATCAGTGCGTGAAATTAAATTGTTGAAGGCCATTTCATATCCTCTTACGATCTTCCGGCCATGCGCCGGATATAGTTATTCATGTCCGCTTTAGGCGGTTGATTGTCGGTTCCGTCGCCAGCGTTGGCGTTCACCTTTGGCGCTCCGAATAATTCAGGAGCTGCGGCCTTGATTGCCGCCCAGTCGGGTGAACCGCGCCGGTCAAACAGGTTGTCAGCCTGAGCCAGTAAGAACGCGGCCTTCGGGTTGCGGCAGCCGATCTCCGGCTTTATCGCATCTTCCACAAACGCTGCGCGGCGTTCGGCCAGTTCCAACTTACCCAGTGATTCCGTAAGGCTTTTCTCAAGCTCCGAACCCTTCTCGGCCTTCGGCAGCAGGTCTTTTAGTTGTGTGCGGAGAGTGTCTCGCTCATCCCGTGTCGCCTTGACGGTGTTCTGTAATCCCGTAACGTGCTGCGTATAAAGCGCCTTCACGTCGTCGGATTGCTTGCCGATATACTCCTCGAAGTTAGCCGGTGTATCGTTTGCGGCTCCCTGGGTGGTATCGGTTGAATTGGTGGTATTCTGTGTGTCGTTAGGCATCTCGCCTCTCCTATTTCGTCGGGTATCTCTCCCGTGGTTAAAATAAATGCGACCTATTTCTGGCAGATCGCTGGTTTCCCGGTGATCTCTCAAAAACAGGCCGCTGGTTGCCCGGTGGCATTATTCAGTTGTCGTCAGAATAGTTCTATAAATTTCTCCCGTGTTTAGGTGGTACGCTGCGCGGCATTTGTAAATAATCCTCAATCGCGCCCAATATCATCAGGCACGCTTGCCGCGTCGCCAGTAGCAATACCTGTGTTTTGCGCTGCTGGGCCGCCTCGCGCTCGGTGTCAGTCATTTTTTCGCCTTTCCTAATACACGAATAGCGACCCGCATCCATAGCGGTGCTTTCTCGCCGCGTCTGACAGTATCTACAATAAATCGCGCCTGGATACGTCGTTTGCCAGTCTGAATGAGGTAATAAATAAAACCATTCGTGAGGTGCAGGGGGAAGGCGATTAGTATCATTGGAGTAGCTCCGCGAGTGAGGGGACACGGGGACTGTCACCCCAAACGTCGCTATGCTTCATTTGCGCTAAATCCTCCAGCTTGAATTTCCCATCCTTCCAGGCTTCAAACTTAGCCGCGCCCATTTTCGCCCGCTGTTGTTCCGGCGATAACCCCTTGAACCATTCCGGCCCCTTTTGCCAGGTCGGAGGGTCAACTCCTGCGACTACCGGAACGGCTATGCAATTATGTGATATAATCTGGTTACTGCTATACCATCCCTCTTTAGTTTGGAGACTATAGACATGACCAGAAAAATATCTGACGTCGACATAAACAACGCGGTCAAAGACTACATCGGCGGCGATAGCATTGAGGTTGTCGCTGCCAGATGGCACACCACGGGTCAAACCCTGTCGAATCACCTCAAGGCTAATGGGTTGTTCAGGAGTAAAGCCGAACGACTTCCGATTAAGGCCGCTAAAATTTCCGCCAATAGCGGGAATAAGATCACCCTGCCTGCCGCCGATATTGTCGCCCGTTATACTTCCGGCGAAACCGAGCAATTTGTCGCTAAATCCTTCGGTGTTTCTCGCAACGTCATAACTCGAATTTTGCGTGAAAACGGAGTTCCCCATCGCGGTATGTCTGAGGCCGGACAAATGCGATTTTCCAAAATGACCCAAGCCGAACGAAGCGCCTGTATTGCCAACGCCCAAGAGTTCACTCGCGGTAGAAAACATTCCTATGAGGTTCTCTGCAATCAAGCGAAGGGCAGAGAGGCTAAAGCCAGCAATGTTTCCGCCTCCGAAAAGATATTGCTTGATTTCCTCTTGTCGTGCGGCGTCGTAGCTACTCCACAAAAGGCGGTTGGAAAATATAACATCGACCTCGCCGTCTTCCCGGTTGGCATAGAGGTGTTTGGCGGATTCTGGCACGGCTCCAAGCCTAAGCATATTGAACGCACTCGGTATCTTTTCAACGAGGGTTGGAATATGGTTTTTGTCTGGACCCACAACACCCGCAGCCCCATACTCCCCGGTGTGGCTCAATACATTGTCACCTTCCTTGACGAACTTGGCCGCAACCCATCCCCTGTCAGTCAATACCGGGTGGTTAGGGGTGACGGGCAAGAACTTACCAGAGGCTGTGCCGATGACGACAATATCACCCTGGTGGTAAAGGGTTACGAAGGCCTCGGGGTTGGAGGATACTATTAGATTACCGGGTAGCTCCGCTTTTCCTCGCGGGTGGTCACTAAAATCATCCTTATTCTCAAACCGCTGACCGTCTAGCATCAAACACGCCATGCACGCCGTCGCCTTTTTCACGAGGCGCATATAGCCGCTGACGACGTTTGATTTGCGGTATGCTTCGATATTCGCTTGCCGATATGCTCTATTAATCTCAGTCCTGGCGATTAACATCGCGCTGTCTAATCCCATCCCCATGCCGGTCGCCATTTCTTTAGCGACTGCGCCGGGTCCTAACCCTCTAGCCATGCCGTTTATCAGCGCGTTCATCAATCCTTCGATCGCGTCAGGGTAATCCTGCTTTAATAGCGTATTCAGCGGTGAGCCGTTA
>Ga0209416_1001646_pt1 | contig 14505 bp, 9 predicted proteins | sample RifGroF1_FD_184001 | JGI IMG/M metagenome (GOLD analysis project Ga0209416, IMG submission 184001) | Groundwater microbial communities from Rifle, Colorado, USA - Groundwater F1 (SPAdes) (version 2) | ecosystem: Environmental > Aquatic > Deep subsurface > Groundwater | place: Rifle, Colorado...
TTGAGTGAAATACTGCTTAGAGCTATTTGTATATTTATCTATTATTACAACATGACTACCCTGTTCAAGTAAGGTTTTGGCAAGTAGGTAGGAGATATAGTTACCTCCGTGTACTATTATAGATACGGGTGTTTGTCCTTTAATTTTGCTTAAATCTTGATTACTCATTACCCTCCGTTTCAAAAGTTACTGCTGTAGGAAACATATATCCCTTAATATTAAGTGTATATCCTTCTCTTACGATTATGGGGACTTCTAAATCCTCAAAACCGTTACTTTTTAATTTAATTTTATACTCCTTACTAACTAATTCTATATTTGTAGCAGGGGTATTTTTTAAGAATTCATCATTAATATATACCCTACTATCAGGGGCATTAGAGGTTACTGTAATCTTACCTTTACCACTATCCCCTGTATTATCTTCTGTATAGTAGATTACTACTCCATGAAGGTTATCTCCAGGTCCAATCTCTACATTAATTCTAGAGGTGGTATTTTTGGTTAATTGAATATTAAAGATATGTGATTTATAGAAACCTTCCTGATTAGAACTCCTTTGAAGCTCTACTTGATATTTACCAGATACTAAATTTTGTACATTAGCAGGAGTTTCTCCATACTCCTTTCCATTGATTTTAACAGTAGATTTACCATTAGGAGTAGTGATTTCTAAGGTTGTATTTTGATAGAAACTCTTTATTAGAGGTAGTTTCTTGATTATGCCATCTATGGGTACAAAAAAGAAAAAAAGAGAAAGAACAAAAACAAGAGATATTATTATTAAGGCAGATTTCCATTTATTCATATACCTTAATTATATTCAAGGATAGGGGCTTTGTCTATAAAGCTAATAAGAGTATTTTGATTCAGGAGAACCCTCCTTGGTTTTTTCCTTCTTATTCGCTTTGTAATTTATAAATACTATGAATATTATTACTGCTGATACACCAAATATTAATGCAAAGTACCTTAGTGCTCCTGTCGAAAGTATAGCTAAAGAGCCAACTAGTAAGGATATAGAGGCCTCTATTAGTAATATCTGTCTACTAGATAGGTTTAGTTTTAGTAATTTATGATGTAAATGAGAGGTATCATTTATTCTCATTAGATCTAAGAGATTTTTAGGCCTATACGTTATATATCTATACACTATTACATACATAGCATCGATTAGAGGTATAGCTAAAAGCATTATGGTAGTTGAGAATTTAACACCACTGATTAGTGCTAATATACTTATTAGAAATCCATATATAGATTTTCCACTAGAGCCAGACATTATTTTCGGAGATGGAAATGCGAAGTAAAGAAGAGATATTAGAGTCCCTGCTATTAAGATACCTAAAGAGGATGAAAAGAGTGAAAAAGTTCTTACTCCGATTACAAAAAGAAGCATAAAGATGATCAATGAATATGATTCTACTAACCCTGGAGAACCTCCTACCCATTTTACAGAATTAATACAGAGTAATATCCAAAGGATTAGAATTAAATCTCCAGGAAATACAAAAGAGAGAGGAATACTTAAGATTTGGGTACTCCAAGTAAGAGCTGTTAGATTAAGAAAATCATCAGTGAAAAAGCTTATATTACCTAAATCAATAATGGATATTGCTATTATACTTGCTGCTAATAACTGATACCCTATCTGTATTTTAGAAGAAAGATTGAATATATCATCCAGTACAGATCCTACTACTAGGATTAAAGTTGCTAAAAAGATGGGTACAGTAAAACCATCAAATCTAAAAAGAATTAACATACCTATTAATACTGGTATTGCTACGGCTAAACCTCCTAATGCAGGTGTCTCAACTTCGTGTATAGCCTTCTCTGGATTGTCATACTCTCTATTTCTTCTTCTTATCTTAGGCTTATATATAGCGCCCCATTTAATAGCTAATCTACCTATTATAGGTGTTACTATAAAGGCAAATATTAATCCAAAGAGAAATAGAGGCCAGTAATTTATATATTTACTGTAATCATCTCCAAGATTTGGAGTATATATTTTTAAAATATTTTCTAACATTTTAGAGGGTATAGATATATCCATTTTAAAAAAGATAAAATAAATTCAAAAATGTTAAGCATAAAGATAAGCTTACTAAAAGCATTACTACTAATACGGTTTTAGATAAATACCTCTCCCTATGATAATAGGTATTTGATAAGAATATAGAGAATATGAGTATTAGTAGTGTTAAAATTGGAAATAAGTATATATACTCATCAGCGACTAATCTTTTAGAAGGTATAATAAAGTAGTTAAAGAGAGGTATTTTAGAAGGTATCTTACTCATACTCTCTATCATATACATCTCTGTAAATAGAAAAGAGGCAGAGAGTACAATGGTAAACCATGTAAGAGGATCTTTAATAAATTTCTTTGTTTCTAAACCTGCTAACCAGAGTTCATACTGATCTTTATATTTATAATAAATATTTTTAGGGGTATTCTTTAAACCGAATTGTAATTGAGTTTCTTTCCTCTCTTTTTCTTTTTTCATCTCTCTGATTATATCAAAAGATTAGAGAGAATGATTTAATATCTCAATATATGTATCTAAATCTAATTGTGCAGGTCTATATGTTTTAAATGGTAAAGAACCTTTTTCATACTTACTACCTCTTAGATTGTTGTATAAGTTCTTTCTTGGTTGTTTAAATGAAAGAGATATTAATTCTTCTAACATTGGAATATTTTTAAAATCTCTTTTTACTGGAGTAAAGGATATTAAAGAGCTATTTACATTAGGTCTAGGCCTAAAAGACTCTGGAGAGATATCTAATATTTTCTTAGTAGTAGCATATATATTAGTAGTAAGAGAGAGGGTAGAGTAAGGCTCTTTATATATATACTTCTCTGCTACTTCCTTTTGTACAATGAAAAAAGATTTTTTATTAAAATTCTTACTCTCAATTATCTTTCTTACAATTGGTTTAGAGATGTTGTAAGGTAGAGAACCAAAGTATATACAATCTTTTTCAAATATAGATAAATCTAATGAGAGGAAATCTTTGTTAAGGACATTAATACTAGGATATTGTGATTTAAGAGTATTTGCTAATTGAGTATCTTTTTCAATTACGGTTATATTTTTGAAATTGTTAATTAACCTCTGTGTAAAAAATCCCATACCAGGACCTATTTCAACAATACTAGCACTATCTTCTTCTTTAACGGTATTAATAATGTAGTCACCTAGATTACTGTTTATAAAGAAATTCTGTCCAAGAGATCTTTTTGCTTTCATTTATATCCTAAAATCCCAAATATTTTCTTTTTTGTAATACTCTTTTTTACAATTTGTACATACTGCTTTCTTTTCAGTTATATTCAATTCCTCTTTACACCTAGGACATACTAAAATATCTTTTAGTTCATTCCCCATACTCTTTTTAGAACTACTCTTTTTAATAGATTTGATAAAGATACTTGGTGAGAGGTTTAAAAAGGAGAAGATATTTTGAAAGATATTTTCAAAAAAAAGAAGTATTTGTATATTCAATCTCTTTTTTAATGGCTCTAATCTTAAGAATGAACATCCATACTTTTTTAATATTCTAAACCCTTGTTTAATTAAGAGTTTCTTAATCCATATTGAATGGTAATTCAAAAAAGGTACATTCGCATTCTCTCTTGCCCCTTCATTATTTTTCCTATCAGGTTGTTGATATGGAGAGGTATTAAAGATATCAGAATCTAATTTGACTATTCCTCTTATTAAAGCCTTTATATGCTGTTTATTTGCAAATTCCTGTATATATATACCCAAAGGAGAGATTACTCTATATATCTCAGATGAATACTCCTCTGGCTTATCAAGATGATGGAGTACTCTAATCATTAAAGCTCCATCAAAGGTATTCTTTCTAAAGGGTAAGTAATATGCATTTGCAGAAATTAACTCTACATTAGGAAACTCTTTTTTTAGTGTTGAGGAATTTTTCTGAAGAGTTTTAAGTGAGTAATCTACAATTACGCAGTTAGTATATTTATCATAGTAGGTTGGTAATACTCTTCCAAAAGATCCTCCTACATCTAAAAACCATTTACCACTATCTTTTTTAAGAAGTTTTTCTAATACTAATACCTCTGATTGATGCTCATACTCTCTTTTCTTCCAGTAGGTACTGTAATCGTAATCTAACTCATCATAGTTTGCTATTTTGCTCATACTGTTTTTTCTGCTTAGTTAATTCTTGGAACTCTTCTAAGAGTTTTTGACTCTCTTTATTCTTTCCTAAACTCTCTGCTGCTGCTATTTTAATACTGTATTCTCGCTCTTTTTTAACAAAGTAATCCTTTACTATATTATCATAAATATTATAGATTTCTTCATTTGAGCTTTCTTCTTCTGAAAAAGAGAATATACTATCCTCTAAGATTGCCTTCATCTCGGTATCTTCTTCGAATTTCTTGATTACTTTTTCTCTACTACAATTAGGGTTCTGTTTTACAAATTCGAGTACATTACGTAGTTTCACATTTTGGAAAAATTTTAAATCAATATTTTTTTCAATCTTTATACTTTCCTGGAAAAGTATAAGCTGAAGAAAAAGGGCTTCCTTACTTCTGTTTTGAGGGGTCGATTTTCCAGCCGTAAAATTTTTGGTAGAAATGGCTTTGTTAAGGGATAATTTTTTAGGCTCAAATTTAGTGATTTTAAAGCCTGATTTCACATAGAATGAAAAAAGAGAAGAATTTTTTACAGACCCTAAAATACGCTCCATCCATGAAACAGTCCGTTGGTACTCTTCGAAGTTATTTAAGTCCTTGTCCTGTATATATTGTGTAAGCATATAGGTGTATGCATCTACTCTCTTTTTCACGAGCATTTTGAACTTCTTTGAATCTTCCTTAATCATTTCATCTACATCTTTATATGGATTTGTGTTGTTAGCATAGGTATTTAGCTCTAGTGGTTGAGAGAGTATAAATGCTTTTTCTAATGCTTGTTGACCAGCAGTATCATTATCAAAAAGGAATAGTATATTTCTTGTTAACTTAGATAACTTAGTAAGCTGTTCTGTGGTAAGGGCGGTGCCTAGTGGTGCTACAATATTCTTAATACCAAGTTGATGAGCAGAGATTACATCTGTAGTACCTTCACACATTATTACAAAGTCCTGTTTTCTAATCTCTTGTCTAGATTCGTACTGCCCATATACATTCTCTTTTTTGTGATATATAGGGGTCTCAGGAGAGTTCATATATTTAGGTCCAAAGTCATTGTTAGGAAGTATTCTACCTGTAAAAGCAATTACCTTACCTGATCCAGATCTAATTGGAAACATTACACGTTTATAGAATTTGTCTTTTAATTTACCCTCTTTTTCTACAAAAAGACCTGAAAGTAATAGCTCTTCCTTAGAATACTTACTCTCTTTTTGGATGTAGTTTAGAAGCCCTGTACCCCCTGGAGAGTACCCTATACCAAAGCTTTGTATACTTTCATCATTTATGCCTCTATCATGGACATATTTGAGTACAGAGGTATATCTCTTATCTTTAATCTGTCTAAAGAAGAATATCGCTGCTCTTTTATTTATCTCCTCTAATCTTTGATACTGAGTATTACTCTTAATCTTTTTTAATTCGACCCCAGCCTCTTTAGCTAGTTTCTCTAAAGTTTCAGGGAAATCAATATTTTCAATCTTTTGTACAAAGTTAAAAATATCTCCCGCTTCACCACATCCAAAACATTTATATCTTTGAAGTTCAGGACTAACGATAAAGGAGGGAGTTTTCTCTAAATGGAAGGGACACTTACCAGAAAAGTTCTTTCCAGCCTGTTTTAATTGAACATACTTTCCTACAACATCAACAATGTCTAAACGGTTTTTAATCTCTTCTATTTGATCTCTAGATGATTCCATTGAGTAATTATACCAATTTTGTGGTATTTATTGGCATTCTAGTTCATTCTCTACAACAGAGCATGTAATTTGAGTTATTCCTGTTTGAGTAGAGGATGTAAGGGGTATATCTTCTCCATTAATTTGTAAGTTAGTATTTTGTACTCTTCCTGTTACTAATGTGAACTTATTAATCACCTCAAATTCGTGAATGGTATTTGGTTGTAATACCTGAGATATCTTATTTTCATCATCAATATCTAGTTTAATCCATGATGGAGATTGAGTAATGGAAAGTGTTAGGAGAAATTCCTTAACTTTAATTTCTTCCTCTCCTTCCTGTTGTGGAGTATATATTACCTTTAATGTTTTATTTGTTTCTAAATTACTATTAGAAGACTTTAGTGCTCTTATATTGATTGTATTTACGCCCTCTATCAAAAATATCTCTGTTTCAAACTCCCCCTTACTGTTTACATCTACCTTTTTATCATTAACATCTATTAATACTGAATCTTGAGTAATACCTTTTAATACAGTGCTTTCTTCCTTGGTTATGTACCCATCTGTAGGTTGTACAATGGTGAGTGTAGGAGGTGTTTGGAATTTATATATTTGGTATCCTACATACCCAATTGTTAACAAAAGAAATATTGCTAATGTCGTTATTGCTAATATCTTAGGAGATATATTTATTTTGGGTAAGAGTCTTTTTTTATTAACAGAGGTTTTCTTATTACTGTTTTTAACTTCTACTAATGTACTTCTTCTATACAAAGCTAATATCTTTTCTGTATCTAAACCTAGATATTTTGAATATATTTTGATAAAGCCAGTAGCAAATATCTTTGAATCAAACTTATCAAATTGATTACTCTCTATATATTCTAAAAATCTTTTTTGAATCTTTGTGTCTACACTAACACTATTTAAGTCCTTTGCTAGGGATTCTCTTTTATTTTTTATTACTTCTCCTGCTGTTACCATATCAATGAGAGTATATCAAACCTAGAAGTCATCTGATATATCTTGTTGAGAATTCCCCATTATTTCAGAGGAAGAGGATACTAATACTTCTCTTGGTTTTACACCATCTTGCTTACCAATTGCTCCTGCTTTCTCTAACTGTTCCATTAATCTTGCTGCCTTGTTATATCCAATATTTAATCTTCTTTGGAGTAAGGATGCCGATGCTTTCTCTTCAGATATGACTACTTGAAGAGCTTTCTCAAATTCAGGATCTCTCTCATTAGAATCTATTCCATTTATTCCTCCTTTATTTGTTGCAAGGGAGAGGTCTACTTTCTCTGCTTCTAAATCATCATGAGTTTGAGCTTTTAATTGCCCAATTATATCCATGGTATCTTCAGTAGAGATGAAACAGCCTTGTATTCTAACAGGCTTAGACATACTCTGATCTTTGTAGAGCATATCTCCATTTCCTAAGAGATTCTCTGCACCTGTTTGGTCAAGAATTACTCTAGAGTCCATAGCAGAGGGTACAGAGTACGCTATTCTACCAGCGATATTAGATTTAATTAATCCAGTAATTACTGTTACAACAGGTTTTTGAGTAGCAAGTATGAGGTGAACACCAACTGCTCTTCCCATTTGTGCTAATCTTTGAATCTTAGTTTCTACATCTGGACCTGCTACTAACATTAAGTCTGCCATTTCATCGATTACTATTACTAAGTAAGGCATAGCTGAGTAACCCATTTTTGTATTGTATTCAACTATATTCTTAGCTAAGACCTGCTTTAACTGTCTGTATCTCTTCATCATTTCTGTAATTGACCACTGAAGGGCATTTACTACTAATTCCATGTCATTGATAACGGGGGTAAGTAGATGAGGAATACCATTGTATGCTTCTAATTCAACCATTTTAGGATCTACAAGCATTAATTTGAGCTCATCTGGTGTTTTAGTAAGTAGTAATCCTCCAAGTATTGAGTTAATACCTACGGATTTACCAGACCTAGTCATACCAGCTACAAGTAAGTGAGGTAGAGAAACAAGATCTCTAATTTCTGGTTTCCCAGCAATATCTCTTCCGAGTATTATTGGTAATTGATATCTATCTGCCTCTGAAAGAAGCTTTCTAGCCATCTCTTTCATATGTACATAGTTAGGACTCTTGTTTGGAATCTCTATACCTATATATGAGGTACCAGGAATTGGTGCCTCTATTCTCATCATGCCTTTGGTAACTCTTAATGCTACCTCTATATCATTACTCTGTCTTTTTACCCTATTAACCGCGACACCAGCTGGTATAGAGAGTGCATACCTTACTACTGTTGGACCAATTGTAATTTCTACTACCTTAGCAGGGATATTGAAACTTCTTAGTACTGTTTCAATTACTCTTGCTTCCTCCTTATATGCTTCTTTAGGCTGTTCTGTCTTTTTAGGCTCCTGTAACTTATCTATACTTGGATATTTCCAATCAGTATATTTAGGAGTAGAGGGAGCAATATCAGTATTAGGGTCTGTTGTAACTCTAGGAGTAGATTGTTGTGAGGAAATATCTCTTGATGTAGGAGCAAAGAGATTACCTTCTGTTTGCTGTGTAAGGTGTTCCTGTATCTGTATATCCTCTTCTGGCTCTCTAACATTTCTCTCATCTATATCATCATCCATACCACTGATAACCATTTTTTCATCACTTACACCGCTCCCAATCTTCCCTTGTAAATCTCTTAGACTAATCTTAGTAAAGAGTTGTCTAATTACCTCTGTTATCTGTTTTAATTCAATACCAGTGATAAAGGAGAATGCTACTATTAATACAATGAGCAACACTATTAATTCTAATACATCTCCTAGAGCATCATTTAATCCAACGTGTAAGATTTTACCAACTGTACCACCAGCTCTTTGTAATATATTGGGATCTTCTAGTGAATCTACAGGAACCCAAAACGTTAGTAATGTATTAAGAGAGAAAGCTAATACTAAAAATCCTAAAATCTGAGATACCTTTCCAAAGCTTTTACCCTGAGTAAGCAAATTTATGGAGAGTGCTGTTACAGCTATCCCCCATACCATTGATGGCCATCCTAGTAGATTGGATATATATATGAATATATCTGCCTGTTCATTTACAAAGGGAGTTAGCATTAAAGCTATCCCTAATACAAAGAGTATTAAACCAAAGAATATCTTGGTTTCGGAGCTCTTTATATTTATTTTTTCTTTTTTCTTTTTACGGGGCATTGTAGTAATTGTGTATATATATAATAGAGGAATATAAATCTTTTGACAAAGATTTTCCACCGATATATTATATGTAATTAAAAAGTATTGCAAAGGATGAAAAAACCCTTTGACTATGTAGCATAAATATGATAAACTCCCCAGAGTTACCTAAACTTTGCTTTAATTAAGGCGATTATCGAACATTTTAGATCACTAAAAAATATGGTGGTTTATGGATATTCGCTTTTCTGGATGTAATTTATAACCTATAAATCACTGTTCTATGATAGAACCCAAGCGAAACAGAGCTTCAAGACTCAACCTAGGAAAAGGATTCTCTTCCTCATTTGAGATTCCAAGTCTAATAGAAGCTCAAAAGACCTCATTTAAGGAATTTTATGAGGGTGGGTTCAAGAGACTTTTCGATGAAATTAGTCCTGTAAAGGATACAATGGAACGAATGTGGACTCTTGAATTCAAGTCATTTAGATATGGAGATCCATATAGAGGTATAGAGGAAGCCGTTGCTAAAGGGCTTTCCTATGAAGTCCCCGTATATGCTACTGTTCAATTACTAAACAACAAAACAGGAGAGATTAAAGAGCAAGAGATATTTGTTGCTGATTTACCCATGATGACAGATGATGGGGCTTTTGTTGTAAATGGAGTACGAAGAGTAGTTACACATCAGATTGTAAGAGCAGAGGGAGTTCTCTTTGAAGAGAATGAAGTATTACCTTACCGAACTATATATAAAGCCAGACTTATGCCTGGTAGAGGTCCTTGGTATGAGATAGAGGTAAACAAATACAATGTCATCTCTATGAGGATTCTTCCTAAAAGACCAAGAGTTTTGATTACAGAATTACTAAGAGTATTAGGATATGAGAGTGATCAAGAGATACTCAAACTTTTTAAAGATGTAGATACCAACGAAGAGTACAAATATATTGAGGCAACACTCGCTCGAGATTTCACTAAGAGTAAAGAGGATGCCGTTATCAGTATATATAACAAGTTAAGACCAGATGAATCTGTCACCATTGAAAGTGCAGAGAAATATATTAAGAGTAACTTCTTTAATAGAAGGAAATTTGATTTAGGAAAGATTGGTAGATTCCAATTAAATAGAAAGTTAGGAACATCATATGATGTAAACAATCCTAATGAGACATCACTTTACCCAGAAGATTTAATACTCATTGTTAAGAAGTTAATAAAGATAAATAACAAAGCTGAACAGCCTGATGATATAGATCACCTATGTAATAGAAGAATTAGAAGTGTAGGTGAGGTATTAGAGAGACAGTTGTTAGCAGGTATTAGAAGATTAGAGAAAAATATTAAAGATAAGATGAGTTTGTATGGACAAGATGCTAAGGTTACACCATCTATGTTAGTTGGTACAAAACCAATAGCTGCTTCCATACAATCATTCTTTGGTGCAAATCAACTCTCTGCATTCATGGATCAAACTAATGTATTAGCAGAGTTAGAAAACAAGAGAAAAGTAACTGCAGCAGGTCCTGGAGGTATTGTAAAAGATAGGGCTACATTTTCAATTAGAGAGGTACATAACTCTCAGTATGCAAAGTTTGACCCTGTAACAAGTCCAGAGAGTGCTAATATTGGTGTTGTAACACAGCTATCCATTTTAGCAAGAGTAAATGATTACGGATTTTTAGAATCACCATATAGAAGAGTATTAAAAGAGGTTAAGAATAATAAAGTATCTCTTTTGAACAAAATCTTAAATGAAGATATAAAGGGAGTAGCTAAACAGGGAACAGAAATTACTAAAGAGTTAGCAGAGAAGATATCTGCTAAAAAAGATATAAAGAGTATAAAGGTAGTCCCCTTTATCTCAGAAGAGGTAGATTACTTTGATGCACTAGATGAAGAGAGTAAATATATTAGTATCCCTTCTGTAAAAACAGATCAACACAACAATATATTAGAAGCATTAGTACCAGTTAGATATAAAGGAGATTTCATTTTAGAAGATGTAAACCTTGTAGACTATGTAGATGTTTTAACATATCAGCAAGCAGGATTAGGAATGGCACTCATTCCTTTCGTATCTCATGATGACGCTATGAGAGCACTTGCCGGAGCAAATATGCAAAGACAGGGAGTACCTTTGGTTAAACAGCAAGCTCCTTTAGTAGGTACTGGTGTAGAAGAGATAGTAGCAAGACAATCAAATTGGAGTATATTTGCTGAAGACGATGGAGAGGTAATGTATGTTGATGCAGGTAAGGTAACAGTAAATTACAAAAAGAATGGAATAAGGGATTACAAATTAGTAAACTTTTACAGAACAAATGATAATACATCATTTACTCAAAGACCCGCAGTACAGGTTGGTCAGAAACTTAAAAAGGGAGATGTTGTAGTAGATGGTCCTACATGTATAAATGGAGAGTTAGCAATTGGTACAAACTTAAGAGCAGCATTAATGTTTTACGAAGGATATAACTATGAGGATGCTGTTGTAATCTCAGAAAGAGTTGTAAGAGACGATCTCTTAACATCCATACATATTAGAGAACACAAGGTTGAAGTAAGAGATACAGAGTTAGGTCCTGAGGTAATTACAGCAGATATACCACATGTAAATGATAGAATACTTCAGAAATTAGATATGGCAGGTATCGTTAGAGAAGGTATGAAAGTTAAAGCAGGAGATATACTTGTTGGTGTAATTGCACCAAGAGGAGAAAAAGAGCTAACTGCAGAGGAAAGACTCCTAAGAGCAATCTTTGGAGAATCTGCGAGTGATGTTAGAGATAACTCATTAAGATTACCACACGGTGAAGAAGGTATTGTAATACATACTCAGAGACTCTCTATAGAAAAAGGAGATAAATTACCTCCTGGAGTATTAGAAGAGGTAAAGATATGGGTAGCAGATACTAAAAAGTTAGGATATGGAGATAAAATATCTGGAAGACACGGAGATAAAAATACAGTAGCCGCTATCAGACCAGTTGAAGATATGCCTTTTACAGCAGATGGAGAACCAGTTGATATTGTTCTTACACCTACATTCCTAAAAAGAATGAATATGGGTCAAGCAGAAGAGGTACACTTTGGTCAGTATGCAAAACTTCTAAATGAGAAATTCTCATTCCCACTCTTTGAAGGAGTAAATAAGGAATGGTTGGAAAGAGAGATGAAGAGTAAGGGGTATAAAATTGAACAGAAGGTAGATCTTTACGATGGAAGAACAGGTAAGAAATTCCCAAGAAAAGTAACAGTAGGTATTAAGTACTCACTTAAACTACATCATATTGCGGATGAGAAAGTACATGCTAGATCTACTGGTCCATACACAGCTGTAACTCAGCAACCTTTGGGTGGTAAAGCACAAAGAGGTGGACAGAGATTTGGAGAAATGGAAGTCTGGGCATTAGAAGCACACGGTGCACCATATGCACTACAAGAGATGCTTACAATTAAATCAGATGATATCAAGGGAAGGTCTAGTGCTTACAAAGCAATAATTCATGGAGAGAAGATTGAGAGTGTAAATATACCTGAATCATTTAAGGTATTAATAAAAGAGTTAAATGCACTTTGTTTAAATATGGAATTAATTTCTAAAAAATCTGAGGAGGTAGCAGAGAATGAATAATCATAAAAGAAATGCATTCGAAGATTTTGATGCATTAAAATTAACACTTGCTTCTTCAGAACAGATATTAGACTGGTCATATGGAGAGGTAACTAAAGCTGAAACTATCAACTATAGAACCTTTAGAGCAGAACCAGATGGCCTTTTCTGTGAGAAGATATTTGGTCCAACTAAAAACTATGAATGTTACTGTGGTAAGTATAAAAAGATTAGGTATAAGGGGATAGTATGTGATAAGTGTGGAGTAGAAGTAACAACAAAGGATGTAAGAAGAGAGAGAATGGGTCATATAAAGCTCTCTGTACCTGTTGCTCATGTATGGTTTGCATACGGTATCCCTAACAAGATGTCCATTGTATTGGATATGTCACACAAGAAGTTACTCTCAGTAGTTTACTACACTAGATATATGGTAGTAGAACTTGAAGATGACAAGAGAAAAGATATGCTTGAGAGAATAGAGCTTTTGAAAAAAGAAGAGATGGGTGAACTACAAAAGGAATTAGATGAAGCATTGAAAGTAACAAGTGATACATTTGATGCTGATATGAAGACCTCAAAGAAAGAGAAAGATGGAGGAGATTTTAAAGTAAGTCAATTAGAGCACAAAAAGAAACAAACTATTGCTAAAGTAAGAAGAGATTTTGCAGAGAGAGAGGAAGAGATTGATAACTTCTATACTAGATTACAACAAATAATAGAGAAGGTAACAATAGGATCTGTATTAACAGAGGATGAGTATATAGATTTAGAGGATAGAGAATTACTCTTCTTTAAAGCTATGATGGGTGCAGAAGCTATTAAGAAACTTCTTAAAGACTTAGATGTTGCAGAGGAATTAAACAAATTAAGAAAATCAGTAAAAAAAGAAAAAGGTGAGAGAAAAGCATCTACTATTAGAAGAATCCAGTACTTAGAAGGATTTACAAAAAATGGTATAGATCCAAGTTGGATGATTATTGAAATACTTCCAGTACTACCACCAGAGTTAAGACCAATTATCCCTCTATCAGGAGGTAAATTTGCTACATCAGACTTAAATGATTTGTACAGAAGAATCATTAATAGAAATAATAGGTTAGCAAGATTAATAGAGATAGGTGCACCTGACGTAATACTTAGAAATGAAAAGAGAATGCTTCAAGAGTCTGTAGATGCCGTTATCGATAACTCTCACAGACCATCTAAACCAATGATGAATAGTAAGAGATTACCATATCAGTCATTAACAGATGATTTAAGAGGTAAGAAGGGTATCTTTAGAAAGAATCTTTTAGGTAAAAGAGTCGATTACTCAGGTAGAGCAGTAATTGTTGGAGACCCAAGTTTGAGATTAGATCAATGTGGTTTACCAAAATCAGTAGCTTTAGAAATGTTCAAACCTTTTGTTACTCACCAACTCTTAGATCAAGAGTTAGCTCCTAATGTAAGGATTGCTAAGGATATGATAGAGGAAGAGGAAGATATAATATGGGATATATTAGAGAAAGTAATAGATGGTAAACCAGTATTACTTAATCGTGCTCCTACATTACATAAATATAGTATTCAAGGTTTCTACCCTAGATTAATCGAAGGAGAAGCAATTAGATTACATCCATTAGTATGTAAAGCATTTAATGCTGACTTCGATGGAGACCAGATGTCTGTACATGTACTTTTAACAGAAGAGGCATTAGAAGAGGCAAAGAGAGATATAATGGCTTCTAAAAATATTGTAAATATCTCTAATGGTCAGGTATTAGCTACTCCTGCAAAGGATATGTTAATAGGTTTCTATCTAATGACAGATATGAATG
>Ga0209416_1001647_pt1 | contig 14487 bp, 7 predicted proteins | sample RifGroF1_FD_184001 | JGI IMG/M metagenome (GOLD analysis project Ga0209416, IMG submission 184001) | Groundwater microbial communities from Rifle, Colorado, USA - Groundwater F1 (SPAdes) (version 2) | ecosystem: Environmental > Aquatic > Deep subsurface > Groundwater | place: Rifle, Colorado...
TGGCAGGCGATAGGAACTAACATCATCTCTCCCACGAATACGGTCGCGGCAATCGTGGTAAACGCGGCCAGTTCAACTATTGCATCGCTTCGCGTCCCTGACGGATTTTTTGCTACGACTTCCGTAATAGACACTCTGCGGTCAACCACTTTGAATCTGACTAGCGGGTCAATCACCAACTACTTCGGCACTGCCTGCACCGCAAACAATTGGTTGCAGGATATTTCTGATGCGGGAGCTTTTTCCTGTGGGGCTTTGAACGTAACCGGAGACTGGACGGGGACGTTGGACGGATTTCAGGGTTCGGCGTTTGCGCTGACCGGGGTGAACGGCGCGTGGCAAACAAGCGCCACAAATGTATTGAGTCCGACCAACACTTCGGCGGCAATCAACGTGCAGTCGACCTCCGTGACTTCGACAATCGCCCATTCGCTCGTAATCGATACCTCAACCTTTGTCGCCAACGCCAATGAGGGACGGGTGGGAATAGGCACGGCGGCGCCGACGACGACGTTTGCGGTCTTGGGAGTAAGCCGGTTTAACGGAGCAGCAACAATTACAGGCGGATTGACTCTTAATAGCATCCTCGGGTCCACTCAATGTCTGCAGGTTGACACGAACGGCCTCATAGCGGGTTCGGGTGGAGCTTGCGGAGGAGCGGGTACTTCTAATTGGACGAATGACGGATTAACGTTAACCCCAACTACTAGTGGAATAACAGTTTTGATACCGGGAGCGGGGGGTAATAGCACCAGGTTAGGACCTTCTTCGCTCACCCCGGGCACCGATGATATCGCCATCGGTAGTATAGCCAGCACTACAACTGGGTTTACTCAACAAATTGCCATCGGCGCGAATATTACTGTCGCCGGTAATGACGCGATCGGAATCGGAACCAATGTTTTGTCTTTTGGCACGGATACTATTGCGATTGGGCGGGGGGCGAACACTAACTACGAGAGTCAATCAGCAGGAATCGCCATCGGAGGCGGTTCGGAATCGAGAGCACCAGGGAGCATCGCCATCGGAGGCGGTGCGGCTGTTGCGGGAACCATTAACGATTGTTGCGGAGCCGTTTCCATCGGCAATGCTTCGGACGCATTTGGTGAGGAGAGTATAGTGATAGGATCTAGCTCAAGCGTCGCAGCAACCGCCGACCAGTCCATATTGTTTGGGCAGGGTGCCGTAATCAGCGGCAGCGCCATCGGTTCCGTCGCTCTTGGTAATTATACCTCAATCGCAGGCCATTCTTTTTCCATCGCGCTCGGCACCCAAGCCGTCGTAACCGGTGCCAATCAACTCGTAGTTGGGAACGTGAGTTACCCGATCACCAATTTTTATATCGGCGAGGGCGTGGTATCAACAAGTCCGGGATCATTGGTTATCAATGCTACCGGCGGCAGTGGAACGAATATTGCCGGGGGAGCGTTGACGATTGCGGGCGGTAAAGGAACCGGAACTGGTGCTGGTGGATCAATCATATTTCAAACCGCTTCGGCAGGATCAACTGGGACAGCACTTAATTCCCTAACGACTCGGTTCACGATTGACACTGCAACCTCTACGTTCGCTACTGACATCGTGGCAGATACGAACGTGTTTGTCGTCAACATCAATGAGAACCGCGTAGGAATAGGAACCGCGGCGCCCAGCACCACGCTCGGGGTGATGGGGACTTCAAGGTTCAATGGCGCCGTGACTGTCGCCGGGGCGCTGACAATCAACACGATTACTGGCTCGACGCAGTGTATGCAGATCGACACCAACGGCCTCATCTCCGGAACTGGCTCGGCTTGCGGGGCTGGCGGGGCTGATGGACAGAACGGGGCGTGGCAGAGCACTTTTGGCGGTTTGGCTTTGACGCCAACGAGCACGACCGCCGGAATTTTCGTCAATGCGTCCTCGACCATAAACAGCACTCTGCGCGTGAATGGATCATTTACTCAAACCGGAACCGCAACCTCGACGTTCGGCGGCGGCTTGGATGTGGATAGTGGATTTAGTTTCTATAAAAACGGCAGCACTTCAACTATCGAGTTCAAATGAACTGGTTAAAAGAAAAGTGGCAAAAAACCAAGACCTGGACGGCCGATAAATGGCGCCGTTTCAAGTGGTTTTTTATTATCCCGACGGCCGCGGCCGCGACGCTTCTGCCCGTGGTCGTTCCAGGCCCGGTAGAATTTGACGCGCGGAAGCTCACCATAGTCGGCGAGGGCTGCGCGAAGTATGAAAATGGACAAACCATACCGGTCACGCCGGAGGAATACGCCTCTTACGGCGAAGCCGGAGCGACGCCGGTCAATGCCGATTGCGGCCATGACTTTGACGCCGCTGACCGGCGGGGCATCAAGCTCGGCGATTACTATGACGACGGCGAGTTTACAGTTTACTGGATTGCGGAGCGAGCCGTGGAACTCCCCAAAGGCGAAACCCCGAAAGGATTTGAGCTAAACGAGGCCAGCGGAAAGTTTCGCCTCAATTCCGACCTCAAAGATATTTTTGAACTCAACCGCGCCGAGGCCGCGATTGCCCATTCGACTTCGACTGTCGCGGGATGCCTGGCCTGTTCGTCTATAACTTTTCCCTTTAACGGCACGGACGCGGCGGGGAACACAATGCTAGTCGTCGGCTCCGCGCATTGGGACGCTACCGACGCGGATGAGCCGATTGTTTCTATAACATTCAACAGCGACGCCGTGACGAAAGCTATCGAGGAGCTGGCGGCTGTCGGAACGGACGCTCTTTACTATCGCATCGCGCCGGACGCTACCGCCGGAAACGTAGTCGTCACTTATACCGGCACTGTTACTCAAACGGACGTCGAGGCGTGGCTGTTTACCGGCGTCGCTCAAAGCGCACCGGAGAGCAGCGACGGCGGGAACAGCGCGAGCGCGACGTCGGTCAGCGCTACCGTGACCTCAACTTCCGGGGCGGCTCTGGTGGACGCCGCGCAACTCGGCACAGGAACTTTGAGCGCCGATACCGGACAGACTGTGCGCTACAACGAGGGGGACGCGGCGTTTGGCGATGAAATCGGCGTTACCGCCGGAGCGCAAACTTCAACCTGGGGTTCGGGCGGCGGCGCGACGGCTATGGGAGTCGTGACGATCTCGCTGGCCACTCCCACCGCTTCCTGCACCCCGGCCGCGCAAGGCGACTGGTATGTGCAAGCAGGGGACGTTTGCTATGTGAGCGCCGACACCTACGTTCAGGGCGACTGCATAATCTACGGCACTGTGAACATCATCGAGAGCGCGACTTTGAACTGCCGGAATATAAAAGGTCAGGCAGGCGGGAAAATAAACGGCACGGCCGGAGCAAAAGCCAGACAAGACGACACCGGCAAACAAGTGACTTTTGACTCCACGGCCAACGGCGGCGACGCTTCCGGGGCTTCCTCGGACTCTTTTACCCTGACTGTTGCCAATCACGCCAGATTGAACGGCGCGATCGCCGTGGTTTGCGTTGTGGCTCGCGACACCACGGCCGGAGACCGCACGGCGGACACTGTCACTGTCGGCGGCACTACTGCCACCTCGCTGACTTCGGCGGACAACGGCACGGACTTGCGGGCCCAGCTTTACTACGTCGTCAATCCGGTGGCCGGAGCAAACACTGTTTCCGTGGATATGGGCGCGGCCGCCACCGGCTTCGCGATCAGCGGGGCGGTTTTTTACAACGTCGATCAGACCTCTCCTTTTAGCGACAATGATACGACCACGGCAAACGCGGAGTCGATGACCCGAACCCTGACTACGGCTGTCGCCGGAGAAATGGGCGTGGACTGCGGCTGGACAAAAGAGGGACCGGCGAGCGGCGTGACTGTGGGCGCGAATCAGACCACGGCCGCCAAGCTCGATGTCGCCGCGGGCGGAGTCAACGATACCCTCGTGATGTCCTACGAACCCTCGGTATCCGCCGCCGCCAGCGTCACGATGTCCTGGAGCTGGACAGGATCGGAAGCCCACGCTTTCGTGGCGGGAACATTGCAGACAGAAGCACAGTAACTTTATTCTAACATGACCCTCAAACTCCTCCTCGCTATCATCGCCCTCGCCCTCCTCGCTCATTTCGGCTTCGTGGTCGTGAGCAAAATTTCCTTTGACGAGAATGGGTTTGATATTGAATTTGCGGATGACTGTCCCCTTAATCCTTAACCTCCTCCCATGCAGTATCTCTATGTACTCCTCGGCTTCGCGCTCGGCGTTCTGACGGAACACCTGTTCCACTGGTTTGACCAATCCTGCGGCTGGCTCGCGAAAAAAGTTTATAGATAAGTATTCTTATTCATGCTTTCAAACAAGGAACGAATGCAATGGTACGCTCTCGGCGTGGCGACAATAGTGCTGCTGATCGTCCTCGGCATGACGATTCTCTCCGACCAGGGCTATCTCAATGACACATTTATATTTTTTTGCTCGGTGCTGGGTATGGTTTTGGGAGCGGGGATCTACAAGTCAATAAAAGGAGATAAGGACAATGGCAAAACGTAAACTCAAAGGCAATCTGAAATTCGGACTGGTTCCGCTGAAGAAGGACAAACACGACTTCCCTCTTGGCGCGGTATTTCCACAGATGGATATTAAGGATATCCTGCCGAAATTCGAGCTTCCCCGCATCTCTCCTCTGCACCAGAAAGAATCCGACTACTGCTCGGCCTACGGCACGGATCAGATGTCGCGTTTCCAGGAGGACGAGGAATTTGAACCAAGTTGGGGTTTCGCGGTCTCAAAACTCCTCTCCGGCGACCCAGACGAGTGGGGTCAGAACCTTCGTGACGCTTTCAAGCGGCCGGTGAAGTACGGTTCGCTTCGTAAAGCTGACTCTCCAATGAGCCTCGAAACTCATGACGCGACATTCTTGCGGCATATCAAGAACTGGCCGAAGGATCTGTTCGATAAGGCCAAGCCGTTTAAGAAACAATCCTACTTCTTTATTGACGGCCGCTATGATCCGTTCGATAACATCTGCGTGGCGCTCTACCAGTTCCGTGATCAAGAACGCGCAGTCGGCTCGGGTGTGCTGTGGGACTGGCCGATGGATAATCCGAATATCCCGAGCAGAGTACCGACCAGCGGGTTTGGTCATTTTATCGTTTATACTGGATATGACCGGGAGAAGGACTGCCTTGTCCTCTTGAACTCCTATGGTCCCGACGTGGGAGATAAAGGTTATTTCTATATTCCGCGAAGCGTAGTGAACGCCTTCGCCGGGAAGTATGGCGCGGGAATGTTCGTCGATCTTCCTGCTGCTACGGCTAAAATGATAATTAACGTTCACAAAAAGGAGTCAAATATGGCAGAAGTCCGAAGTGATTTTATGAACCTCAACCTTAAAGATGTTGCCAAAGGTGCTCTCGTTGCTGTCATCGTGGCGGTGCTTGGTTACAGCAAGGAACTCATTGAGGTAAATGGTCTGGCGATAACCGCGGATCAATTCAGGGAGATCCTCAGCATTGCCCTGACCGCCGGTGTTGGTTATCTGGTAAAGAATCTGTTTGAAGACAACACTGGGAAGAACAAAATCATAAGTTCTGTGGGCGGTCTTTTTAAGAAGTAGTTCCTTGACCCTTGCCGTCCGGCAGGGGTGAGAGAATTAAGAAGAAAAAATGGCAAAGACAATCCCCCTTAGCGCGATAGATACATATCTTCAGGACCGCCTTAGGACGACCGTGGGCGTACGGGTGTCGCAGACTGAACGTGTTAGATTGATCAACCAAACGATCCAGCTCTTACAATCATCGATGAATCTTGATACTACTAAACGGATCATTACTTTTGATTACCTAAGTGATGAATCAGATTATTCAGTTGTAAATGATTTGGGGATCGATGATTTTAAGGATGCAAAAGCGATCAGAGATCCTAACAATGCCTATGAACGATTCGATCCCGAAGATGAAGAGACAGTAGATGAATTCATCAAGGAGGGGCGGGTAACGAACGTGTACTGTGTTGAAGAGAGGGACAATACTGATATCCTGCGTCTTATTTATCGGAACGGAAATACCCGACTTACTCTGGCCGCACTTAATTCCTTGACAGAGGATGGTACATGGGCGTCTGATGCTTCAACTTCTGACGCGGGAACTTTAGCTGCTAATGCCGATAGATTTAAGAAAGGATCTGGGTCTTTGGAATTTGACATAGACGTCTCCCAGTCCGTGAATAACAAAGCCAGTATTAGAAATACAACCCTGACAACAGTTGATTTGTCTGGTTATCAAAACATCGGTCACTTCAGATCATGGCTTGATTTACAGCAACTTACCGCTGCTCAACTTGCAACCATCTCCTCGGCGGAGATCAGGTTTGGCAGTAGTTCTTCTGCCTATGGGGCTGTTACAGTAACTACTCCGATTAACGGCGGAACATGGAAGGCCGGTTGGAATCGAGTATCATGGGACTGGGCTGATGTGTCAGAGACCGGGAGTCCTGATTATACGGCGGTTGATTATGTCGAACTCATCCTGAACTATTCAGCGTCCATGACGGATGCAAATAACGTAAAGTGGGATGATCTGGTGGTCATCCTCCCTAGGGAATTGGAAATGGTTTACTTCTCTCAATACATGGTTTCTGTTTCTGGGACTTTGCAGGAGGAATTTACCATAACAACGATTAATACCGCGGAGACACTCCTGTTGCCCACCGCTAACAGGGATGATTTTGTCCATCTCTGCGCCGTGTATGGGTTCCAGCAGATGAAACATGAAGGAAGTCAAGCTGATCTCAAACAGAAAATGCAAGCTGATGACGCTTTTAAACGAATCTTCGCTAACGTCGGGCATCGCATAACTAGAGAGAAACCCAGCATTATGGTCCATGGTAACAGCGCGGGTAGGATTGAAAGGAGGATGTGGTGACCGAACCGGGATTAAAGACATTTGTTCAGGGGCAATATCGAGGACTTTACAGTCTCCGCCGATCTACTGAAATTCCGCATTCGTTCGCGGCGCATGTCTTAAACATCGATCTTTCCTCGTCCTCACAAATTGCTCCTTTGAAGGGACATTCCCGATTTGGTCATCAGCCGAATGCGGCCGATAAAGTAAATAGGATGTTTACTTATGAACGGGGGAACGGGTATAAGACTATCGTGCAGGTGCGGGATAATGGCACCAATACCCTGTTAGAAGCTTTGATACGGGGTGATAATCGTAATTCCCAGGATGGCCAGTGGATGATCCTCGAGGAGGGGTTTACTACTGGAAAGGTCATGTCTTTCGCGCCATTTAATGATACCGGGGTCGACAATTTGTTGATGAGTAATGGCACCGACATCTTTACTGCGTGGAACGGGGCAATTTGTTTGGCGGATGGAGCGATCAGCGCAGGTGGAGCAACGATTACGGTCAGTAAGACCACGGATGATCCTAAGACTAATCCGACTGATGGATTCGGTGCTACTGGTACCCTGGTCTACCGGGACACGGCTGGGGTTAGGGTGGAAGTGACTTACACGGGCAAAACCGGCACAACTTTTACTGGTTGCGCAGGTGCCACTGCTTCGGCTGACAACACCGGGATTGCTCAGATACCCGACATCACGACTTACAGCGGGGTTCCCAAATTCTCCTACATCATCACAGCGCAAGGTCGAGTGTGGGGGACGGGCGTGGTCGGGTCAGAGACAGTTATGCAGGGGTCCGAAGTCAGTGATTTCACAAATTATACGGTCTCCACCACCCCGTCTTCCCCACTGACGGAGGATTTTCCGGAGGGCGGGAAAAACGTCGCCTTGGCCGCGATTGACAATTGGATTATTATATTTAAGGAGAGGCAGGTGATTGCGTTCGGGTTGGAATTCCCATCTTCCAGTACCAGGGCGGCAGTTAGGAAACACGTCGCCGACATCGGCATAGCCTCATCAAAGGCCATCACCAGGGTCGGGAACGATTATTGGTTTATTTCGAACGTCGGACAGTTGAGGAGGTTGCAACGTTTAGAAGCGGAGAATATTTTCCAGACGGAGGACCTTGGTAGCATCATCAGACCCACAATCAAGAATTTCGACTACTCCGACGCAGCTTTGGGTTATTGGACCAAAGAACGGATTATGGTCGCTGCTTGCCGGACTGACGAAGATCAGAGTATTAACGAAAAAATCGTCTATATCCAATTTAGCGAAAACATCGAGGGTGCCGCCATCATCAATCACGGCGTCATGGATTGGGCAGTCAGTGATTGGACGGAGTATGATGGGGATTTTTATTTCGGGGGTTCAGCTTCTTCTCGGTGTTATAAAGCTTTCGATGGTTATACAAAGGATGGGGCGGCGATAGTGGCTGAGTACACTACCAAAGCGGAGCATTTCGGGGAGGAGTTCGAACAGAAGGAAATTGTGTATTTGGCGGTTAAAGGACGGATTGGAGCCGGGACGACGCTCTACGTGGAAGTTCTCTTCGATGAGAATGGAAAGACGGCGGTTTATGAGTATGACCTTGCTGACACGGACACCGAATACATCACCCAGGGGGTGTCGAATCCATTAGGTGTGAACGCCCTCGGGACTGAACCCTTGGGTGGGACGGTGGATGACGTTGATGAATTGGATCCATTTTTTGTGGTCTTCGAAATTCCTAGACAAGCAAACCCGTACACGGTTCAGGCTACGTTCTCTTCCGATGGCGAAGGACAGCGGTGGGTAGTGGACGCCCACGCTTGGTATCACGCGCCGACTTCCAATTCAGTTTTTCCATTAAAAGGTGTTACTTAATTTGAAAGGAGCAAGTATGAAAAAAATCATCCTCTCTATCGCTACCCTATTGGTCATTGCTAGTAGCGGGTATTACTTAACGCGCAGCACTGACACGTTCCTAGAGCCGGTGGTTTTGGACAGTGTCGTGTACGGAATTTCAAGTGAACCCCCGACGATTGGTTATCAGGAAATCGACGTTGATAATTTGGGGGCGGCAGCTTTTCGTCCATCTGAGTATAAGACTACACTAGGTGAAGCAAAGACAGAGGGTCACGCGGACACGACGATGATTGTCAGTTCAATTACCACGAAGGATGGTAATACTCTAAATTCTGATACCCTGGGGGATAGGATCGTTCTGCACATCGCTCCGGGACGGAGTAATGCTGAAATCGTAGTTTGTACTGGATTAACGGTGTCCACTAAAACTTTCACCAGTTGTACATTTGGTTATCGCTTTGATACCAATGCTACCCAGGCAGCGAACATTAAAGCCCATAGTCCGGGTGAGACTGTCATTATTTCCGACGATGATCATTACCTGACCGTTCAGTACCCGACCCTGGACGCGGCCAATACCTTCACGAATGCTAATTACTACGCTTCTTCTACGGCTACAACAGTAAAGTTCTATCTGACCACCTCTACTTCCATCTACCTCTGGGCGAACAAGGACAATGGGAATTTCGGATTTGCGACTTCGGGCGCGGGGGAGTTGACCTGGAACACCAATGGTACCACGTTCATCGTGGAACGGCCGCTGCTCCTCAGCGCCGGGGTGATCAGTATTGCGACAAACACCTTTGACTTTACGATGAATACAACTGATAACCTGTTTCGCATTGCCACCGGGACAATATCAGGTGGGACTGCTTCGGGGAATCGGTTGGATGACTACTGGAATTTACGATTTAACGCCACGACTACTTTATTCTCCGGAAAAGCGAGTACCACGGATTACTTCGTGATTGGAAACAATGCCACATCCTCAACCGGGTCTATTTATCCGATCTGGCCGTACGGCTCAGAGGGTCTATTTGTTTCGGGCAACGCGACCACCACCGGTTCGCAAACCGTGGGGAACCTGTGTTTCGACAGTTCGGCTGGGGGGACGACGGTTGATTGCGTGGAGAATGTCGGTTGGGAACAACTCGGAGAAACAGTATTGACCGCGAATGGAGCGACAATCGCAGTGAGCAGCCTCCCCACCAGAAAAGAACTGATGATAAAAATTTACATAGCTGGCTGGACCGCGGACGGGATCATGGGGTTCACGGTGAACGGCGACACGGCGGCGAATTACGGTTACGTAAGATATATTGACGATGCTACCCGGACGAGCGCTAATGCCACGTCGGGAATTAACCCATTCTCCGACGAAACATCGGTAGCCAATCAATACTACACCATTCATGTTATCAACCGGACAGCGGAAAAGAAGCTATTTACCATCACCGGGACGGGAGCAGATACGACTGGGACGAATGCTCCGTCCCATATTTCCGCCTCGGCGGTCTGGAACAACACCGCGGCACAGATCAGTTCGATGACCGTGACTACTTCGGCATCGTTTCTGACAGGAAGCCGACTTACGATTTACGGATCAAAAGACTAATTAATAATATTAACTCATATGGCCTTTCAACCAGGCGGTGGAACTACAGAGGAATACGAAGCAGCGAAAGCTGCTGGGATTAACGTACAGGAGTCGGGGTGGCTTGACAGGTTTAACGCAATGGGCGCTACTGGCGATGATGTTGGGAATGCCGTTGATGAAATCAGGGGTGGCAATGACATTTTTAGTTCCCCGGACGCCTTCAAGAGTTTTTATAATGGATTAGGTGTCGCCAGTAGCGGGTTCGATACAGATTTCGACGTAATTTCGGACAACATCAGGACCGATGAGGAACGTCGCCTGAAGAACCGTAGGGAGGAAATTACTGGTATCTACGGTTCAGAAAAAGATCGGGTATTGGAGGAGACTAGGCAGATTCAGTCGGGTGAGAGGACGATAGGTGGTCAACGTGGCGGGGCTGGTCAATCAGGTCTTGGTTTCTCTTCAGTGACGGAAGCTAGGATAACCCTTGAAAAAGAGAGGTCTGATAAAGCGATCAAAGAACTTACGAAACTTGAAGAGCAATCACTAGCCAGGGCAGATACAGAGAGTGCCGATAGAATAAGGGCGTCTATCAATGATGAAATAGACAGGCGTTCAAAACTTCGTCAGCAGGAATTTGATAACACGATGAAGTTACTTGGGTTCGGAATAGATTATAAGAGAGAACAACGTGCTGAACGCAATGAGGGATTAGACAAGGCGGTGAAACTGTTCGGCATCGCCAGGGACATACCCGAGGGGGAGAGCCTTGACATCGGGGGTGGGATAACGATATTCGGGGTAAAAAGAACTGACCCATTCTTCAACTCCACTAACCTCGTCACAATCATGGGTAAGATTCCGATGGGTCAGGAGTTTACGTTGGAGGATCCCAATACTGGGCAAATTTGGACGTTAACAGGTATCGCCCAACCCTCGGAGAATTTGAAACAATACACAGCAACGGATGACAGAGGCACGGTTCGGATTATCAATTTCGATCCCACTACCGGTGAAATTGTCTCGGTCGCGGAACTTCCCGGGGCTGGCAAAACGAAGAGTAGTACGACCATTAACATCGGCGCGCAATCAGGAGCTGGATTGACGATGGCAGACTTTAATAAGCAAGGCTACCGTCGGGTTCCAAAAGAGGATGGCGGGTTTGACTTCAAGGATCCGAAGGGCAAAGTGATTGACGTGGTGGAGGCAGCCAAGGCCACCGGTGTTCCTGTTCCCGTTCTGTTGGCCGGAAGTACCGACCCAGATGATCTGGACATCATTAGGAGCGCCAATCCCAATCAGGATGAGGGTTTCAACCTTGATTCAATCGACATCGAAGCACTAATCGCCGCGCCTGACGAGGAATAATGCCGTCACCATTCTCATTACAACGGGGGGCTTTCGATCCGCTTATCCCAATCCAGGGAGGAGCGTCTTCGACTAACCGCACGACTACCGCGACCACGATTGATCCCCTACTGCCGATTGCTAGAAAGAGAACTAGCGGTGGTGGTGGAGGCGCGGGTGCCGCTCCTTTAAGGCCCAATCCTTTCCGGCCGATTGATCCGTTGAGAATAATCTCGGGCGGTCCTAACATGGCGACGAGGACTTCAACCCCTGCCGTCTCAGATACGAGTTTCACGCCGGTGGATGCTGCGAGGGGCGTTAGAGCGTTTGGGAGATTTGGAATACAAGTTGCTAGAGACCCCAAACGCGCGTATCACGTGGGGGCGAAGGCTCTGGAATCAGGACTGTTATCAACAAGTTCTACCTTGGAGACCACCACCGCCGTTATGCTAAGGAAATTGGTTCCATTTAAAAAGGAATTTCCTGCGGCACAGTACCTCTCTGACAAACTGATGGCTACCGCTAAAGTAGATAGGGAACTCTCAAAGTATGGCCTTATGATTGAAGAACCGGTCAATTGGATCGAGGGTTTGAATGATCCCTTTTACGTCATCCAGAAAGTTCTACAGAATGTCCCAAACACCGCCGCGGCCTTGGCCGTCGGGGGTCTCGGATTTGCTGTTGGGGGTCCGGTGGGGGCGCGGATAGGTCTTTATACTGTCTCCGCTGGCCTGGAGGGCGGCAACGCTTATCAGGACGCCATAGACCACGGGGCTGATGAAAGGACGGCAGAGAAAGTCATGATTGGTGTCGGCTTAATCAACGGGGTGATTGAAATGCTCCCAGCTGACAATCTGCTAAGGCAGGCATTCGGTAAGGGCACTGTTCGTTCTACAGTCGGCGGATACCTAACCGAAGCGTTCGTTAGCGCCCCGCTTAAGCAGGGGTTCCTGGAAGGTGGTACCGAAGCTGTCCAGGAAGTCGTGGGGAATGCCTTCGCCAGGGCTTATGATGAAAACAGGGATCTGTTCGCTAACGTTGGCCAGTCAGCCTTCTTTGGTACGTTGTCTGGTCTTGGATCAAGCGTCGCGTTAAGCGCGGTCCAAAGTTCAGTCTCAGTTACGAAGAGCGTCAGGGATACAATAAAAGCTGGGTTCATCAACGATCTCGTCAATAAGGGATATCCATTGGAAGAGGCCCAAGGATATGCCGAACAAGGCGGATTCATCGGTCAATTTAAACCCAAACAGATTGACAATTTGACCAAAGACGAAATGATCAAGGCGATTGACTATGTCCGGTTGAAGAAATCCTATGACCAGACGATGGAGGATAGTATCGGTCATCTGGCCGAGAAGTTCGGAATTAAATCGAAGTCACTGGCGACGGTGGCGAATCAATTTGAGAGATTGGTGGAGGAGACCAAAACACGCGACATATCGGGACGTGTGTTAAAGACTGATGCCCAACGGGCGGGTTTCGAAACCGCTATGGTAAGGGATTCCCTCTTCTCCTCCATTTCCAAAGCCAAAACCTCTGGTCAGTCTTTTGATGAGTGGGTGAAGGGTCAGGAGGGACAAACGATTGATGATATTGATTATCTTGGTCTAAGAGACAAGGCAACGAAAGATTTTGTTCAAAATGAAACAGGGAAAAGAACTCTGCCTGACAATGTAGACTGGGAAAATCTGCAAGGTCATCGTGAGCACGGATCTCCCCTTACAGACAGAACCTACGAATGGTTAGACAATTATTTAAGGGAAAGGAAAATACAAAATCCTACAGATGATATTGTAATGGAACTTGAATATTTTGTTCCAGACAGACCGATTAAAGTATACCGTGGCGGTGAAATGAACAAAAATGTTGGTGGAGTTAAAGTTAACTCTTGGACACACAATCTAGAAGTTGCCAATAAATTTGCAGGAAAATTGGGGAAAGTATACGAGGTAACCATAGAACCAAAGGATATTCTGTTTGATTCAAAAATGGTTGACCCAAATTATGACATCCCTACTTTTAGCAGTTGGGAGGATGAGGTATTAGTTTGGAGTCGTGTTAAAGGAAATGAAATCAAAACCCGCTCCCAATTAAAAGCAGAGTGGGATAAAGCAAGCGGGGAACAGTTTATAAACCGTGACGAAGCGGGTTTCATTAAACTTCCCACCAAAGAAGAAATGGTTGGAGCATGGAGACGGATTACGGGGGTCGCAAAGAGTCTGCTACCCACAAAAGTAATACCAATCACCCCTTCTGAACGTGCTGGGACAGCGACACCTGCGGGCAAAACGGTCGCGCAGGTGTTCCGTACTGATAAATTAAACTTGACTGAAGAACAGATTGACCAGATAGAGAAGCGAAGGGAAGTTCTCGGTCTAACCACCCGGGGCGTTCGGTCCTTCACTGAGATGCAGGAAGTCGCCCAGGAATTGGGGGCTGACGTGGAAACTTTATTAAAGGAGATAATTACCAACCGCATCACTGACTCTGAAGTGATCGCTCTAAAAGAAACGATCAACGCCAATGCCCAATTTATCGCCCAGGCTGAGGAGCAAATAATAAATGACCCCTCTTACGAAAGACTTTTGCGACCAAAAATCGGTCAGGCGTCAATTCAAATTGACAAATCTATTACGAAAGTAATTAAAGGCGGGACTGAGGCTGGTCGAACCGTGGTGGCTTTCAAATTAATAGCCAGGAATACTCTAGACCCAATTTTCTGGTTTAAGAAAGCTAAAGAGCAACTTGGTGGCGCAAGACCACTTACTGCTGAGATGCAGGCGGCGATTCTTGATCTGGTTAAAAAGCACGATATCAACGGACTTGCCAATTTCGTGTCAATG
>Ga0209416_1001649_pt1 | contig 14479 bp, 22 predicted proteins | sample RifGroF1_FD_184001 | JGI IMG/M metagenome (GOLD analysis project Ga0209416, IMG submission 184001) | Groundwater microbial communities from Rifle, Colorado, USA - Groundwater F1 (SPAdes) (version 2) | ecosystem: Environmental > Aquatic > Deep subsurface > Groundwater | place: Rifle, Colorado...
ATTTATGGTTAATGGTTTAAAAAATAGGGGAGAGAAAATCTCCCCTAATAATTAAGAAAGGAGGAAAACGAGTATGGGTTTTTATGCAAAAAATTTTGTGTATGGTGGAGAAGTAAGTGAATCTTATAATCTTCAGATTGCATCAAGTGACGTTGGAACAATAAGTTCAAATGGAAGTGGAACTGTAGAAATAATTCAAGATTTTATTTTTAGAAAACCTGTTCCATATTTTTATGGTGTAAAATATAGCTCAAGTTTATCTTTTCCTGTAACTTTTTTTTCTCCAGATGAAATAACTGCTTTAGATGCAAGTTATATTCAAAAATGGCTGTTTGGGTCATTGAAATATAAAGATTTAGCAATAGCTCAACCAGATATGGAAGGAATTTATTTTAGATCAATTTTTACAAATCCACAGATTATAAAATCTGGAAATTTGATAAGGGGATTTTCTGGAACATGCATTTGTGATTCCCAATGGGTTAGAACATACCCTAGAACACTAACATATAATTATACAAGTGCTCCTTCGGGGAGTTCTATTGTTTTTTATAATAATTCACATTATGAGGGATATAATAAGCCTAACATTTCTTTTACGATGAATGCTTCTGGTGGCGATATTTCTATTGTTAATGCGAGTGATTCTGATAGAGAATTTGAATTTACAAGTCTATCTCCATATGAAGTAATAACCGTAAATTCTGATTTAGGAATTATTGAATCAAATTTGGGATATAGAAGACTATCTAATTTTAATAAAAATTTTATGAGATTGAAAGATGGGTTGAATAATCTTGAACTTACAGGTGATATAACACAGTTAAACATTACATATCAATTTATCAGACGTTTAGGAGGATAATATGCAGGTATCATTTGATATTTACAATCAGTCTGAACGTCCATCAATTGTTTTATGCAATCCAGATGGGGAACAACTTTATTCTTTAGAATCTGCTTATAACGTTAAACCAATACTAAGATTTAATGCTCAAAGTGAAATAGAATTTGATTTTCCAAAATATATTGATGGAGTTGAACTTCCAGGTTTTGACTATCTTCAATCTAAGAGACTTGTTTTGTTAGATGGGATAGGATATTTTATAATCGTAGATCCTGAAAAAAGTGATGATGGGGGAACTCCTATTAAACATATTAAAGGATTTAGTAGAGAGTCCGAGCTTGTTTTTAAGATAATAAACACATTAACGGGAACGTATAAATTATATGATGCAGATGATCCAACAAGTACAGATACATTAGTAGGGTTGATTCTTTTTTATGCTCCAAATTGGAGTGTATCACAAATAGATTCAACATTAATTGATTTATATAGAACGTTTAATGTTACTGATACAAATTTGTATCAATTTCTTACATCGGATGCCTCAACTGCCTATAATTGTTTTTTCATTTTTGATTTTCTAAATAGATCAATAAAAATATTAGATGTTGAAAGAGACATAACTGCAACTGATGTTTATTTGTCCTTTGATAATTTAATAAAAGATCAGGATTATAATGAAATTAGTGAAGAAATAACAACTGCATTATACTGTTACGGTGGTGGAAATTTAACTATTAGAAATGTGAATCCTTTAGGAACAAATAAGATATATGATTTTTCTTATTATAAAAATTCTAATTGGATGCCTCAAGATTTAGTAGATGCGCTAACCGCATGGGAAAATAAAGTTGAATCATATAAAACTGATTATTTTGCATATTCTGTTTTATTAACTGATTATCAAACCGAATTGGCAACAGAACAAACTACATTAGTAGAACTTCAATCACAATTGGCGGCTTATCAACAAACGTATGATGTAAGAAGTGAGCAAGGATTAGATACTACAGAAATAGAAGCGTTAATTGATCAACAAGAAATTTTAATAAACAATCAAAATCTCGTTATTGTTAGCATACAAAACAATATTTATACTACAGCATTGACTATGGGTAATATTAATAATGAATTGTCATTTACCAATACATCAAATTTTACAACAGATCAATATTTAAAACTTTCAAATTTTATATATGAAAATACGTATAAAAATGAAAACATAATCATTACAAGTTTGATGAGCAATGCAGAAATTAATGCTCAAAGTTTAGAACTGTATAATGCTTCTGCTGTTGTTCTTAGTAAAATGGCTGTTCCTAGATATCAAATTACACTTAATACAATAAACTTTCCTACAATTTTTGAATTTTCTTCTATAACAGGTCAATTTGTTTTAGGAGATCAAATAACCATAGAAACAGATGAAAATTTATTGTTGTCTGCTACCCTTTTAGAATATAGTTTTAATTATGAAGATCCAACTGATTTCTCAATAGTTATTTCAAATAAACAAAGAATAAATGATTCTAGTTTTATTTTATCTGATTATATTCAGAAAACCTTAAAGGTTGCTTCGGATGTTAGCTTTACAAAAGATGCCTATAATGATTGGAGCACAAATAAGCCTATTATTATAGATAATGTTGTAACTCCATCTGGAATTTCTTCTTATGGAATAGTTGCTGAAAATATTAAGGGAGAAATTACAGCAACTCCGACTTTGAATATAACAAATATAAATTCTACAAGTGGATCATCTAATTTTGTTTTAAATCAAGAGGGAGTGGTTTTACGAGAACCAACAATATATACCGTAGATGGTGGCGTTGGTATTAGTAGAGATATTGTTACTGCTGGAGGAGGTGTTGTTTCTTTTAGAAACGGAGTCTTTATTAGCGGCAGTGGTTTAGCCGAAGGAAGTTCTGTAACAACCATTGAAGATTTAACTGGTCAATCTGGCAGTTATATTTATGTAAGTGGAAGTTATATAACAAATTCAAGTAGAATTTATGTAAATGGAATTACTCAAATTAAGGATGTTCATTATACTGAAGTTCCTTCTAGTGGCGCAACTATGATTGATGAAATTCAAGTTGGAGATGGCGTATTGTTTGAATATGTTCCATTGATAACTTAGAAAGGTGAAAAAATGAATTATGTTACTTTTTCAAGTTTAAATAGCCTAGGTGAGATTAGCTTTATCGCTGGAACAAGCTATACAATAAAGTTTGTGTGTTATGATCAAGATGAAAATGCTTTAGACATTAGTTCTGCTGATTGTACGTGGAATCTAGCTCCATTTGGTACTGACTATGCAATATTAACAAAAACAGGAAATGTAATTACTACAAATAGTTTCGAGATAGTTCTTTCTCCTATTGATACAAGAGATTTATCAAATGGTAAATATACTCATCAACCAACCATTGTTTTTTCAAATGGAGTTGAGGTAGTTCCGGCTCAAGGAATTATAACTATTACAAAAAGGATAAGATAATATGGCTGATCCAACCAGTGTTTCAGGAAGTAGTAATTTATATATTTATCAAGAAAGTCATATTGTTAGAACTGGAATATTAAAATATTATGATCCATTAATGTTTTCGGATTTGGCTTTTGAAATTCTTTCAGACTTAAATGCTGTAGATCATACATTACCTAGCACAGATCCAACATCAAATCAACAACCAGAGGGAATAAATTTTGTAATATTTGATCTAACGATTATGAGTGGGAGTTAATATGACTACAACTAATTTAAATTTATTTACATATAATTTAGCATCCGATGGAGATATAGGATTTGATGATTTAAGAAGTTTTATAAATGGTTCTGGAAGTTCTAGTAATATGATAAAAATAGATAGTTGGGGATTTCAGCAATCAATATTTTTATCATCAGTATTAAGTTCTTTTTCTGGATCTAATACTTTAATCAGTGGATCATTAGATTCAATGGACACTATTTTGGCAAATAGCGGATCACAAATATCTGAATTAGATAACAGATTTGCTATACTTGGAACATTTAGTGGAAGTGGTCAGGCTGATTTTTCTAGTATTTCTCAAGATTATGAACATCTGCTTATTTTAGGAGTTGCTTCATCTGATCATCCATATCCTTTGACCAACATAGGAATTGATTTTAATGCAGATACAACAGGTAGTTCTTATTCAACTGTTCAATACGATAATTCTGGATCAATTACTGGTACTGGAACTGTGAATAGCACGGAGTCCATCTCCTCTTCCGCAATTGGTCAAATTTTACTTGGAAAAATTACTGGAAGTTCCATTGATCAATATGGTGGAACTGTAATGGGAATAATTCCTTGGTATTCTGGAAGTGGTGGATTTTATAAAACTTCTATGGGATTTAACGCTGTTGTTAGTGGCTCTTATGAAGATTCTCTCGGATATGTTAGATCAGAGTGGGCTTCCGTTAATTTAAGTGGTGGAGTATGGAAAAATAATATTCCTATTGATAGAATTAGAGTTTTTGGAAGTAGTGGAAGTTCTAAATATGACTTTTTAGATGGAACGGAAATAACCCTATATGGGCTTCAATAATGGAAAGGATGTGCTAATTAAATGACAACTACTAGCTCTTTTTTAAACTTAACTTTATATAACGGCACAACTGATCAAAGTGGAAGTTTTATTACTTGGACTAACGATATGACTGGATCATCTAATAGTAATATGATAAAAATTGATAATTTTTCACAAGAAATAAGTGCCTGTGCTATATCATTAAATTCTAATATAAGCGGATCTGTTACTTCAATTAATAGTAATATTTCTATTTTAAGTGGATCTGTTACTGCGTTATCTGGAAGTTTAATTAATACTAATCATCAATTTCAAAAATTAGATGAATACACATATACCTCTGGAAGTCTTACCATCGATATTATAGATTTTAACAATATTCCTCAAGATTATACTAATTTATTAATTATGGGAATTACTGGAACTGGTAAAAGATTAACTGTTTCTAATATAGTAATTGACTTTAATGGAGACGCTAATCAAGGAAATTACAGTGCCGTTCAGTGGGCGAAAAATGATTCCACAGAATATATTTCTGAAAGATTGACTGGTGGAATTGTAGTGGGTATTTCAAATGCATTTTATCCTTCTTCTGCGTATGGTGCTCCTTTATTGGCTACTATTCCAAATTATAGTTCATCTGGTGGATTTTTTAAAACGGCTATGGGATATCTTGCAACAATAGAAAATCCTTATGTAACTAGCCTAATGGGAGGAGTTTGGAAATCCACTGCTCCAATTACTAGAATTCGTATTGGTGTTAGCTTTAGTGGAACTAGATATCCATTTTTAATTGGATCAAAAGTTTCCCTATATGGATTCGGATAATTGAAAGGATGTGTTAATTAAATGACGACTACAAGTTCTTTTTTAAATTTAGTTTTATATAATAGCACAACCGACCAGAGCGGAAGCTTTATTAGTTGGACTAATGATGTTGGTGGATCAGTTGTTAGTAATATGACTAAAATTGATAGTTTTTCAAATGAAATTAGTGGATGCGTTATTTCTTCTGGTTCTTCCATAAGTGGTTCTATTACTTCAATTAACAGTAGCATTTCTATTTTAAGTGGATCTGTGACTTCATTGTCTGGAAGTTTAAATAGTATCAATAATAAATTACAAAAATTAGATGAATTTTCTGGTGTTGGTCAAGCTGACTTTAATAATATATCGCAGAATCATAAAAATTTATTAATAATGGGTATTACTGGAACAGCTTTTACGGGAATTTCCAATATTGTTGCTGATTTTAATGGAGATGCCAATCAAGGAAATTATGATAGCATTCAATGGGCAAAAAGTCCATCTTTAGAGTATATTAGTGAAAGACCTGTTGGTGGAATTGTAATTGGAAACGCAAATAATTATTATGGAAATTTGTATGGAACTTCACTATTTGCTATTATACCAAATTATAGTGGATCTAGTGGATTTTTTAAAACAGCTATGGGTTATGATGCAGTAATAGAAAATCCTTACGGGGTTGAGATTACTGGAGGAGTTTGGAGATCAGTATCTCCTATTACTAGGATAAGGATATCAGTTAGTTACAGTGGTACAAGATATAATTTTGTTGCTGGAACAAAGATTTCTCTATATGGTTTTGGTTAATATTTTGTTTCAAATAAAATGTTGATTTTATTTGGTTTTCAACCCCCATATATGGTGTATCGTCACCCGATATACCCCATATATGGGGGTATTAATAAGAAAAAATTGGAGTTGATGAAATGACCAATACAGTCTATTTACCACTTGTGATAAATGAGTGGAATGCTTCGGAGGAGGAAAAGATTATGAAACCAATAGTAGATATTTCATTTTGGCAACCAGCATCAACCATCGACTATGATAAATTAGCAGAGTCAGTTAGTGGTGTAATTTTGCGTGGTGCTTATGGGATTTGGGTAGATACTCAGTTTGAAAAACACTATGAAGAATTATCAAAGCGGAATGTTCCCATTGGTGTATATCACTATGTCATTGGTAATTATTCTGGAAAACAACAAGCAGGAATATTTTTTGAAGCGGTAAAAGGAAAAAAACTACGACTTGGATTGTGGAACGATGTTGAAGATAGAAGAGTTACAACAGGATTAACAAGTGATGTTGTAATCGAATACCATAATGAGATCGAGAAACTCTATGGAAAGAAAGTTGGAATTTATACTGGTGTATATGCCTGGTTTGAGATTATGGGAAGTAAAAGTGGTATGTTTGCGGATCGTGATTTATGGATTGCACATTATGGAGTAATTGTTCCTTCTCTCCCAAGATATGGTGGATGGAAGAAGTGGGTAATCTGGCAGCATACTGATAACCTGCAAGTTGATTGGTATTATTCTGGAATTGATGGCAATAAATTTAATGGAACAGAACAAGAATTTAATGAACACTTCCAAATTACAGAAGATTTGCCACCAACAATTCCAATAGGAATGTTTTGGTGTGAATATTGTGGACAATACACAGAAAATGATTCTCGTGGTCATTGTGGGAAGTGTGGTGCTCCAAGAGAGGGATGGATTCCTCAGCCAACTCCAGCTATTTTGAAAACACTTAGAGTAGTCACAATTAGAAAAGAACCAAATACAAGTGCTGCAAGTTTAGGAATTCGTACAGTTGGTGCAGAAGTTGAGATATTGGATATTTATGTTAGTTCAGCATCTAGTGTATGGGTTAAAGATGCCTTTGGGTGGTCTGCTGTTGTTCATGCTGGTATAAAATATATGGAATAAATATTCTGTAAAAGAATAAACAATAAAAAGTAAATAGTAATAAATTAAAATAGATCAGAATATTTTTTCTGATCTATTTTTTTTTTATGGTTTTCACCTATTAAATGGGTTATATAACCTAAGGGGTAGGTGATCTAATTTCTATATTTATGTATGAAAAATGTGTAAAAAGCATATAAAGTTCCTTTGTAAAATGTGTATTGTCTTACCAGTAAGACAAATTATTACCCATTTTGTTTTATCAATAAGACAATAAAAGTTGCCAATCCAACCTTTATTGAGTATGACCTCAGACATAATTGGTGTCCGTGCCTTACAAAATAATTCCCTATTTTGTAAAACAAGATCGGTACGCTTGCAAGCAGAGGCGTTCTAGGTACTGTTGTAAATATTTTAACACATGTTTGTTTTTTTGTCAAATGGATTTATATTTTTTAAGAATTAGTATAATAAACATCTTTTCCATTTTTGTTTTGTGATAAAAATGAATCAGACTCAAAAGTATTAAGCGCAAGTTTAATACAATTTTTTGCCGAAGAATTGCTAGAATAATGTAACTTTCCTAGGTTATCAATTATTTCTTTTATAGTCGATCCTGGATTACGTCTTAAATAATCTTTTATGTTTCTAATAGACTCTTGATAAGGGGTAAACCTAAGTTCGTTTGCTGAACCAGCTTTTGCAAATGTTTTATGTTCTGGTCTTAGTTTAGAAATGTATCTTTTTGCATTATTATGATATTCTCTCATAAGTTTTGGAGAAACGATCTCATTAACTGTTTGGATATTTTGATCAACAATTAATATTCCAATATTTAAATAATCTCTTGCAATTTTTCTTTGTAAAAACCAACTCATATTTACTGGTTTTGGAACTGCAACAGATCTATAATGTACCGCCCTTCTAAAAGCCTGTTCCATAACATCAAACGATAAAGATGTTTTTGTTTCTATTACCCAAACTAATCCATTTCTGACTGCAAAAATATCAGCAAACCCATTATTAACTGGTACTTCTTGATAAACATCCCAATGTTGTTTTTCTAGCCAATCTATTACAATTTCGGCAATTTCAGTTTCTTTAATTTTTTTTATTTTCATTTGTTTTTTCAACAATGAATTTTAAATTCTTTTATCTTCAATAATTAAATCATCTAATCCAAAGATTTCATTTATTTCTGCTTCTGCATCGAATATTTTTAATATTTTTTTGGCTATTTTTCTTTTCTTTTTATTGCTAAATTTTTCGTTATGCTCAAACTTCATTACGAACACATTATTATAAATAGTAAATATTGCTTTTTTCATTTTTTCTCCTTAAAAATAAAATGGTTTTAATCTATGCTTTTCCAACAATGAATTTTTCCAAAGTAACAGGCATATAATTTGTATATTCTAAAGCTAACAATTTTTGATACCCATTTTTAATAGCAACTAATTCTTTCTCGTGTCTGTTTGGATTTACGTTATGAAAGTGACCATGAATATTTATATCATATTCTCCATTCCAGACTACAGGCTTATGAGAAAACATAATAGTTTTTCCAAATATTTTATCTTGAAATTGATCACATACCATACTCCATCCATTTTCCAAGTACCACGAATTAGATTTTTTATCGTGATTTCCTCGAATCAACCAATGTCTACCAGGAACAGTGAGAAGGTTTAAGTGCCATATCACATCATTATAAATACAAATGTCTCCTAGATGTATTAAGATATCATCATGTTTAACAGAGTGACGAAGATTTTTCAATATTATTTTAGAAAAATCTTCAGGTCGGTTACAATATTCCATCATTTTTGAATGACCAAAATGTGTATCAGTAGTGAGCCAATATTTCACATTAAATTCCTTTCTTTATTTCTTTCATTCAAACAATTATCGCATAAGGTAACATACCAGTGTCCAATATTTCTTGTTTCTCCTAGTTGACTACATTGTTCACATGTTGTCATAGATTTTTCTTCTGCCTGAGTTATTAGGTCATCTAATTCGTTGTTTGAAAAGTTTGTATAATAGTGCAAAAATCCGAATTTTTCTTTTATTTGATGAACATTGAAATCTAGAGTTATTTTTTTATCATTTATTAATTTTTGAATTTTTTTTGATAATTCATATAAAAGATCAAACCATCCATCTCCACATTCAAACGGAAGTCCTTTGCCGTAAAATCCTCCATATTTATAAAAATTAAATTCTTTTCTTAATTTTTCTTCTAATTCTTGTTTCATTTATCGTACTATCCTTAAATATCTATTCAGAAATAAAACTCCTTCTTCAAATACATCTGTATAAAATAAAGAACTCTGTTTTACCATACCTATATATCTGTCCCAATCTGGTTTTTCAGATATAAAAATTATTGGAATTCCTTTTCCTACTGCATATCCTAATTCAAATAAAGTATTATATCCACCTGGATTATTTCCTTCCAAATATCCAAACACTAAATCAGAATTATCTATCATATGTAAATCCATATTTGTGTATTGAGAGGGGATACTTAAGTTATGATCATTGGGATCAAGATATTTCACATCGGGATAATTTGCACTCATTTTTACGGTTTCTCTCCAACCACTTCTTAGTCCACCTGCTAAATAAATTTTCATTGTTCTGTCATTCCTTTGATAGCTCCCAATAATAAAATTAACAATCCTCCAAGTATAACAGCAAAATCCTTAAGACAATATCCACAAAACGCACAAATAGCGCCTATCCAATAAATTATTATCCATTTTTGTACTTTCATTTTTATTATTCCTTATCTGTAAAATGTTGCATATTATGATTGTTTTTTATAGATAATGAGACATATATTGCATATAGTATTTTATGATCCCAAACATTTATCACAACTAGGATTATCTAAATCACAATCAGTACAACAATCTGATTCCTTGTTTTCTTGATCTTTTGAAAGACCCAATTCTTTATAGGAATCTGTACCATGAAGAAAACTTCTTTTCCAATAATCTTGTCCTCCATCTACAGATAAATTTCCACATTTACAGGTAACAAAATCATGTCTGTGTTTTGATTCTATGATATCTCCACATAATAAACATTTGGCTATATTTTTTATTGTTTGTGCTGATTTATTCATTTTTCACCAGACCAAGATTTTTCTTGTACTATTTCTTCCATAACATTTTCGACTGATTTTGGATGAAAGCCAACTGCAATTAGAAAATGCATATATTGTCGCATCATATCAGCCAACAATCCTTCTTCGGATTCGTCAAAGCTATGTGATTGTTCTATTGTTTCATTAATGAATCCTCCATGAGTAAATTTAAATCCCAATGTGTGTTGAGTAGACATTTTTTATTATTCCTCTATTTCTTTAAGATCGGTAAAACTGTATTGACTATAAGTTTTTTCTAAACGATAATTTGAAAAAATAGAATTGAATAACTCTATTTGTTCCAATTGTTTAGTTGAACCTTCTTTTTTTAACATTACTATATAATTAAAAAGTTCATTGAATTTATTTTTCAATTCTATGGGAATACAATACATTTGATTATAACCATCTTCTTCAAAACAATATCTTCCAGAAAGTTTGTTAGTCATATTGAGTCTCCTTTATTCCTAATAAAATGTTTGTTTTATTTTGTTTATTCTAATATTGTTGAAACTCGAATTTTTCTATACAATAAGCTGATTTTTAATGAAATTTCAGCCATGTTGCTTGATTTTTGATATATATCATAATATGTATCTTCCAATTTTTTACAAATTGCTAAATCGGTTAGTGGAGGGATTTCATCAATTGATTGTATTGTTTTTAATAAATCAGTCCAATAAGAGTTTCCTATTTCTGCTAATAGATCATATTCTTTACCGTATTTTTCATCTATCATATGTTTTTCCTTTCTGATAAAATGAATGATTGATTATAGTTCTTCTAATTCTTTTATTAAAAATTCATCATAGGATATCATGCAATTTAATATTTCAGAAAAAAATTTTTGTTCCATTTGAAATCCTTCTTCGCCTATTTCTATATATTTGGTAACATTGTGGTTTTGATTTAATTCTTCTTCCATATTTCTAATAATATTTTTTACTTGATTAATTTTATCATATAACGCACTTACTTTTTCTAAATTTTCATATTTCATAATTTTTCCTTTCTTATTATAAGATTTTTATTGATATAAAATATTTTACACCTTTTATTATTTGTTGTCAAGTATCAATATTAATATTAAAATAACTCCTGTTTTAGGAGTTATTTTTTTTATGAGTTTTTATATTTATAATAGTTGCTATAATCATGATTATAATAATTAGGATTATTATGATTATTATTTTATTCCCGTTGATCCAAATCCACCACGATTTTCATTCCCTAAATCATCAACTTCTTCAAAAAATAAAGATGGTTGAATTTGCATAATTCTAAATTGGCATATTCTATCGTTTTTTTCTATTTTAGTATCTCGTAAAGCATAAACTGAAAAATACCATTGATCTTTATTACCATTATAATTATTATCCACTATACCAAAATGATTTGTTTGAATTATTCCAAAATTTTTAAATGTTGATGAACGTGGAACAATATGTGCTTCATATCCATATGGAAGTTTTATGGCTATTCCTAAAGGTATTAATCGCCATTCTCCGGCTTTTAATTCTATTGTTTGACTAGAACGTAGGTCTATCCAATTTCCGTTCTTTATTGGCTTTATTTTTTCTATGTCAGAAATATATTTTATTTTAATTGTTTCAAAATTAGATATATGATAATTCATTTGGTTTATTTATCCTTTTTTATTTTGAACACCGTGTTACAATCAAAATTTCTATTTGTTTCTTTTCCAAAATATTCTTTTTCTCCTTGTTTTCTTCTTGCTATTGCATCGTCCAAAAGATCAAAATATCCTAAAAATTTTTTTCTTCCATTTAATTTTATATGTGCTTCATATTTGTTATGATATTTGTCCCAAGAAACTCCAGGAAACCCAGATGTATTGTTAGATTGTTTTCCTTTGTTAATAGCATTTATTTGATAGTTTCCAATTCTAAGATTTTTCTTTCTGTTGTCCAATCTATTTCTATTGATATGGTCTATAACATTCTTCTTATTTGGGGAGAAATTCATGATAAAACCATGCATAAACATTTTGTTTTTTACATTTATTACATATCCATTAGCAAAACCCCATTTAAATTTTATTGTTTTATCAACATCTTCGATGTCTATTAAAGTTTTTGCTATTACGATATTATTTTTATTATAAAGAAAAATTTCAGCATAATCATCACATATATTTATTTCATTTTTATCATATTTTGTCCTTTGTAATATTTTTCCATGATTTTTCATTTGATAGTAATGTTTTTGACAGTATATTAAATTTTTAAATCTACATAAATTTTGATTAGAACCACATATAACGCATGGGGTTTTATTTTTAATATAATATCCAGAATAATTTTGAGATCTTTTTTTTATATTTAATTCATCTAATCTTTTTGATATTTTTCCAGGGTAAACATTAATTTCTTTGCTTATTTCATTAATTGATTTTTCTTTATTGGCATACAATTCTATCAATGTTTCATCGTTAATGTAATTTTTCATAATCCGCAAATTCCATTTTCACAATTTTCATTTCCTTCAAAAACAAGATTTTTTCTTTGTAATGCATATTTAAAATCAACAGACGATAATGGTTGTCCACCTCTTGCTCCATCTGGATATACTGTAATTCCTCTTAATTTCGGTAAATATTTATATAGAACATCACCAAATTCCTTGATATTATTATTTCCTATTGTTCCAAAAGGAGGGAGATTGATGGTGGATGATATTCCATTATCTACATATTCTTGCAAATATGCTTGAAAAGCAATTCTTCTTTCTGGATTTAAACTTAATGTATATGCGTCTTCAACTTTTGAAATATCATATCCTTCTTCATATAATCTTTCTACTACAAAATCTATAACAAATTGTTTTTTCCATCCGTTTGGAGTTAAATATCTACGCTGGTACGCAATGCTAAAAACAGGCTCACATCCTCCTGTGGTTTCTCCTCCAGCAATAGAGGTACTCCCATTTGGCGCAATTCCCCTTTTTTTAATTGGAACATTAAATCCTAATATATTCGCCCATTTTTCAGAGGCATAGTCCGAGGTGCTTTTCCAGACGGTAAGCCATTCTGTTAATTCTTCGTTTTTATCATATGTGTATCCTCTTTTTATTAACCATTCGTGAATTCCCATCAATCCTAAACCAGTTCGTCTATTTTTTTCTTTGATTTCTTTTACTGTAGAATAAGGCACATCTGAATATTCAGTTCCAATTAATAATGTTAATTGAGCTAACTCAGTAATTTCCTTAAATTCTTCTATGGTTTCAACTTTTCCCATGTTGATAGATCCAAGACAACATACGTCAGAATCATCTTCAGATACAACTTCTGTACATGCGTTTCGTAGAGATTCATTAGAATTATCATAATTGATACTAAATCCAGGTTCTCCTGTTTTCAACATTCTTTCAATGGTTTTCCAATAAATATCTTGAGCTAGACTGTGTTTTGGATTATTTTCATTATCGTATGCATCAAAAAATCTTTTGTCTAAAATAATAGAAACATTAGTCATATCCATAGGAGCGGGAAAATCAAAATCCTTTTCTTTTAAGTCTCTAATTTCTTGAATCCAATTTTTGCAAGTTATAAAATCATAAATGTCTCCATGATCCCAAATTAATCCAGCCCAAATTGCGCTTCTTCTATTTCCTCCAGCCATAACTCCACGACCAACTTCATTGATCATTTTCATTAATGGGACTGCACCACTTGAAGTTCCACCGCTTCTTTTTAACAAAGCTCCTTTTGGTCTAAGTTGAGAATAGTCAATGCCTATTCCCCCACCGGACATGAGCATTACACTTGCCTTATTCAAGAGATCTCCCCAACCCTCTCTGGTATCTTCAGCCCTTAAAAGAAAACAATTGTTTGTTTGATGATATTCTTTTCCTGATTGTGCCAAGAATCTTCCACCTAAAATAAATTTTCTTTGTTTTCCATATTCTAAAATTCTACTTAAATAATCTTCTTTGTTTGGAAAGTCAACAATAGAATAAATATTTTTATAAGCTCTTTCATTTATTTCTTCCCATGTTTCTTTTTCTCCGTTTTCTTTATCCCACGAGTATCGCAATTCCATAATGTTTTTTGAAAAATTATTTTTCAAATCATACCTCCTTAAATAAAATAATATTAATATTAAAAAAATCCATGTTCTAATTCTTACTCAGAACGTAATTCCATTATTCTAGAAATTTCTATGGCATTCTTTTTTACAC